>Ga0194133_10000184_pt1 | contig 131761 bp, 132 predicted proteins | sample TA2KigOf40mmetaG_FD_155448 | JGI IMG/M metagenome (GOLD analysis project Ga0194133, IMG submission 155448) | Freshwater microbial communities from Lake Tanganyika, Tanzania - TA2015055 Kigoma Offshore 40m | ecosystem: Environmental > Aquatic > Freshwater > Lake | place: Tanzania: Lake...
ATGTTTCGCGCGCCTGCCGCGCGCCCTGGCGCAGGAAGGCGGCAGCTTCGCCGATGTGTTGAAGCTGAACACCTATCTTTCGGATATGCGCGACTATGCCGGCTTTGATGCTGTGCGTCGGCGCGTCCTGGCGACTCTGCCCGTGCCGCCCGCCAGCACGTGTGTCGGTGGCGCCAGCTTCACCACACCGCTGACGCGCATTGAAATCGAGGCCATTGCGGTGATTGGCGCCACTGCATGAGTTTGGCCGCACGCATCGCAACCGAAGGTGCCCGCATGGCAGAAGCCTCCACCGCCTGCGGTGCTTGCGTGCAAGCCTGCCCCATGACGCGCTTTGCTGCAGGGGTGACGGAGGCCGATCCGGCCGAGGTCGCAGCCGGTATGCGTGCGCTGCTGCGTGGTGAGGAAGCATCGCGCGTTTCACTCGCCTGGATTGGTGCCTGCACGCGAAGTGCCGCCTGCAACAGCGCCTGTCCCGAAAAGCTCGATGTCGCCTTGATGATGCGCTTTGCCAGCATGCGTGCACGCGGCGCCTTGGATGGTGCGCCGCTATTGCCGGTGAAGACCGATAGCGGTTGGTCCGCCCGCGTGAAGGGCTTTGCGCGGCTTGGCCTGACACAACAGGAGCAAGCGGAATGGCTGTAACGCAACACCCCTTGCCGGCGGAGCGCGCGATATTCTGGTATGGCTGCAACCTGCTGCGCCATGGCGATGTCTTGCGCCTGACCGCACGGTTTCTGGAGGCCGTTGGCGTGGATGCCGCACCACACGGCGGGCCTTCGCATTGCTGCGGTTCAACCACGGAACATAATGCGCGCATTACCGAAGCCATGGGCCGGCGCATCGTTGCAGCGTTTAATGCGACGGGGCGCGATAAGGTGATCACCTGGTGCCCTTCCTGCCATATGAATATGGAAGATGTGATGGCACCGGAAACGCCGGCGCAATTCAGCACGACTCATGTGACGGAAGTGCTTTGGGAACGTCGCGCTGCCTTACAGAAATTGTTGGTGCAGCCTGTGCCTTTGCGTGTTTTGCTGCATCGGCATGTCGGGTTTCAGCCGCGTGTTGCGGTGAATGATCTTGTCTCAAACCTACTGCGCCTGATCCCTGGTCTGGAGTTGGTGGAGGATGAGGAAGCACTGCCCGGCCATATGTGTTCCGCCTTGACCGGCGTACCGGGTGCCCTGGCCGCAGCGCATCAGGCGAATCTGGCCGCCATGGCGCAGCATGGGGCGGATACGCTTTGCACCATATTCCATTCCTGCCATCGCGAAGCCGTTGCCTTGGAACGAGGCCGCGCCATGAGCGTCATGAATTGGGTGCATCTATTAGCGCGATCGGCGGGCTGTGAATTTCGTGATGAATACACGCATTTGCGAAATGCTGAAGACCCGCGCGCCGCCTTGGATGACGGCGCCCTGGGGCGCATCGGCGCTGATGTCTTCGCGCAATTGCTGGAACCGGAATTGCGCCGGAAGCCGGTGGTTTAGGCGATGCTGATTGCGGTGGTGGGGCCTTCCGGGGCGGGCAAGGATACGCTGATGGCCGGCGCGTGCGCCGCACTTGTGCAGGATACCCGTTTCCGTTTTGTGCGCCGCGCCATCACGCGCCCCGCAGATGCGGGTGGTGAGGATCATGAAGCGTTGCATGATGCTGAATTTGCCGCACGCGCTGAAGCTGGCGGCTTCGCGCTTGCCTGGGGGGCGCATGGGCTGCGTTATGGCATTCCGCGCGATATTGAAGATGACATGGCGGCGCGGCGCGTGGTGATTGCCAATCTCTCCCGCGCGGTGCTGCTGGAAGCCGGCGCGCGCTACCCTTTGCGGGTGCTGCACATCACCGCCCCCATTTCTGTTCTGGCGGCGCGGCTGGCTGCGCGCGGGCGTGAAACGCAAACCGATATCGCGGCAAGATTGGCGCGTGAGGTCGCGCTGCCGGATGGCTTGGATGTTGAGCGCGTGATGAATGATGCCGATGTCGCGGAGGGTATCGCGCGTGTGCTGGCCGCGCTTAACCGCGCAGCGGAAGACGCTCAAGGATTGTGAAGGGCGCACCAGGCGCGGCTTGTGTGAAAACACAAATATCCGCCACGCTGCGGGGCAAGCCCGGCGCATCGCCCAGCGCTTCAGTGGCTGCCGGTAGGATGGTTGCTTTTTCAGCGGCCGACAGGCGCCGCGTCAACGTCATGTGAAAGCGCCATTCGGCAAAAACGTAAGGATAGCCCCAGGCAGCAAGGTAGTCGCGTTGGCGCTGGCTCAGGCGTTCCGGCTTGCGGCGCGCGATTTCAGCTTCGGTCGGCGGCGCGCGATGGGCATCAAGCGCGGTGACCGCCCCATCGGCCAAGGCCTGCAGGGCAGGGCAGGGCGTCGCCTCACGCAATGCCAGGAAACCATCCAAATCCGTTATCTGAAGTGGCGGCAGAGAGAAAGGCGCGGTGCGTGCAGCAAACTCCTGCGCGGTTTCAAGTGCTGCCTTTAAGTCACCTTGGATCCGAAAGGGTGGCTTCAGCGTCGCGTGAAAACCATAGCCGCGCGCATCGGCGGTAACCTCAGTAACATCAATACCAGCAATGGCGGTCTGGGGTTTTTCCGTACCATTGACAGCATCGCGCCCCAGCCAGGCCGAGGCACGCTGATGCAATGGGTCATCAATGGCCGGCGCGTAGTAAAGCGCAATGCGGTAAGGCATCACGCAATGCGTTCCCCATCGCGCCAAACGCCACGCACCAGCGGCATATCGCCAATGCTGCGCACCCGCACCAAATCAGCCTTAAGCCCGGCAGCGAGGCGCCCGCGATCAGCAAGCCTTGCCATGCGCGCGGGCGTATCCGCCACCATGGCAATCGCCTGCGGCAGGGTGATGCCGCCCGCATCCACCGCGCGCCACGCGGCTTCCAGCATGGAAGCGGGCACGTAATCAGATGCGAAAGCCTGCGCCAAACCTTCACGCACCAAATCAGCGGCGGCGACATTGCCGGAATGGCTACCGCCGCGGACGATATTGGGTGCGCCGGCAATCACCTCCACCTTCAAATCCCGCGCCGCACGCGCAGCTTCCATGGTGACGGGAAATTCAGAAATTGTGATGCCATCAGCCAAATTACGCGCCATTTCTGATGGCGTGTCATCATCGTGCGACGCCAGCGGCAGGTTGCGATGGCGAATGCGGTCCAGAAGCCAAGTGCGCTGCTTCTCTCGCAACTCCGCACGCTGCGCCAGTAGGCTATCAATGCGTGCTTGCACCTGTGCGTCATTCCATTGCGTCTGGCGCTTGCGCATCGCGGCATAACGTACCAGGTCGCGATACTGGCCAACACCCGGTGAATGATCCATCAGGCTTACCATGACCACGCGCGGATGATCCGCCACAGGGTCTAGCGCGGGCGGCATATCCCGCGCGGGCAATTCGCAGCGCAGATGGAGAAGATGTTCACCCTTCAGCGCGCCTATATCAGCAAGTTCATCAAGATCGCGCACGCCATCCAGAAAGGTCTGGCCGCGTTCCGTGTCAAAACCAAGATCACCCAGGCAAAGCGCATCTAGAATAGTGGTGACACCGGCGGCGACACATTGCGCATCATGCGCAATCATGGCGGAACGCGAAGGCCAGCGCGCATTGGCGCGCGGCAGCACCTGGCGTTCCAGATTATCCGTGTGGACATCAACAATGCCGGGGATCAGATGATCACCTTGCAGATCAAGCGCGCCTCGCGCCTGGCTGCGGCCGGGTTGGATTTCGGCAATCAGCCCATCGCGCAGCACCAGCGTGCCATCCAGTACGGCATCGGGCAGAACAAGCCGTGCATTGGTCAGAATGGTCTCGGCGCTCATGCGGCATCCTGCATGGGTTCAACGGTGAAAACACGATCCGCCACGGCTTCCCGCACTTCGGCATCATGGAAGATGCCCACAATGGCAGTGCCAGCCTGCTTCGCTTCATCGATCAGGCCAATGACAATAGCGCGGTTGGCGGCATCCAGGCTCGCGGTTGGTTCATCCAGCAGCAGCACCGGATGGCGCGGACCAAAGCCGCGCGCAAGGTTCACGCGCTGCTGTTCGCCGCCCGAAAATGTCGCCGGGGGCAGGCCATGCAGGCGTTCGGGCAGGTTCAAGCGATCAAGTAGGGCAGAGGCGCGCGCCAGCGCATCCACCCGCGCAACGCCGCGCGCCATCATGGGTTCGGCGACGATATCGCGCGTGCTAACGCGGGGAATAACGCGCAGAAATTGCGAAACATAGCCAATGGTCTGGCGCCGCGCTTCAATCACGGCGCGGGCATCGGCGCGAGCCAGATCAAGGTCCCGCCCCTGATGCGCCAGCAAAATGCGCCCGGCGCCCGCGCCGTAATTGCCATAAAGGCACCGCATCAGCGTGGATTTGCCAGCACCTGAAGGCCCGGAAAGCGCGACACATTCGCCGGCCCGTACAGCAAGATCGACGCCACCCAGCACCGGGATGCGTGTGCCGCCTTGCAAATGCAGCGTGAAGGTCTTGCCCAGACCTTCCGTGCGGAGAAGAATTGTCATGCCGCCAGCACCGATGAAACAAGAAGCTGCGTATAGGGATGCTGCGGATCATCCAGCACACGATCCGTGAGCCCCTGTTCCACCACCTGACCGCGCCGCATCACCAGAATACGGTCCGCGAGCAAGCGTGCCGCCGCGATATCATGCGTCACAATCAGCACGGAAAGCCCCAATTCGTGCACCAGCGCGCGGATCAAATCCAATAGGCGCGCCTGGACTGAAACATCCAAGCCGCCGGTTGGTTCATCCATGAACACAAGCTTGGGGCGCGTGACAAGCGTGCGCGCAATTTGCAGGCGCTGCTGCATCCCTCCCGAAAAATGTCTTGGCAGATCGTCAATCCGCGCCGCGTCAATTTCCACACGCTGCAACCAGGCTTTCGCTTCATCGCGGATATTGCCGTAGTGCCGCGCGCCAAGTGCCATCAGCCTTTCACCGACATTGCCGCCCGCCGACACACCCATGCGCAGCCCATCCCGCGGGTTTTGGTGCACAAAGCCCCAATCGGTGCGCATCAGCCGGCGGCGTTCCGCTTCCGTCATGCCCAGCACATCGCCACCAAGGTAACGCACTGTGCCACTATCGGGCGCCATTTGCCCGGCCAGCACGCGCAGCAATGTTGTCTTGCCCGAGCCGCTTTCACCGACAATCGCCACAACTTCCCCGGCAGAGACATCAATCGCCACATCATCCAGCGCAGCAATGGCGCCGAATTTCAGATGCAACCCGCGGGCTTCCAACAAAAGGTTCATTCCGCAGCCGCCTTTGGTGCTTCCTGCCGTTCCTGGCAGTAATCCGTATCGGAACAAATAAAGGCGCGACCGCCTGCATCATTGGTGATGAGTTCATCCAAATAGCTGGTCCTGCTGCCGCATATCGCGCAAGCATGTGGCGCGCGAATGGGGCGGAAGGGATGATCTTCAAAATCCAGGCTCCGCACCGGTGTATAGGGTGGCACGGCATAGATGCGCTTTTCGCGCCCTGCGCCAAAAAGCTGCAAGGCGGCCATTTGGTGCATTTTAGGATTGTCAAAGGCGGGGATGGGTGATGGTGACATCAAATAGCGTTCATTCACCATCACCGGATAATCATAGGCTTTCGCAATATGGCCCAGCCGCGCGATATCCTCATAAAGCCTGACATGCATCAGCCCGTAATCGGCCAGGGCGTGAATGCGCCTGGTTTCGGCACGGTGTGGTTCCAGCTTGAAAAGCGGTTCCGGCTGCGGCACTTGATAAACCAGGATTTGGTTTTCGGTCAGCGGCTTTTCGGGGATGCGGTGGCGCGTCTGGATGATGCTGGCCTCACCCGTTGCATCCGTTGTGGCAATGCCGGCAACGCGGGTGAAGAAGCGGCGGATGGAAACCGCATTCGTCGTATCATCGGCGCCCTGGTCAATCACCTTCAGCACATCTTGGGGGCCAAGGATCGATGCTGTGACCTGAATGCCGCCCGTACCCCAACCGTAAGGCAGCGGCATTTCACGCGCGCCGAAGGGAATCTGGTGTCCCGGAATCGCGACCGCCTTCAGGATGGCGCGGCGGATCATGCGCTTTGTCGCTTCATCCAGATAGGCGAAATTATAGCCGGCTTCGGTCATTCCGCGGCCTCCCGCAATTCAGCCTCGGCGGCGCGGCGAATGGTCCGCAGGTTTTCAAGCTCGCTCTGGAAGTCAACGTAATGCGGCAGCTTCAGATGCTCCACAAAGCCAGTCGCTTCGATATTGTCAGAATGATACAGCACGAATTCTTCCTGCTGCGCCGGCGCATCCGCATCCTCACCCAATTCGCGCGCGCGCAGGCCGCGATCCACCAAAGCCATGGACATGGCGCGCCGTTCGCCATGGCCGAAGACCAAGCCATAGCCGCGGGTAAATTGCGCGGGTTCCGTCCGGCTGCCTTTGAATTGATTGACCATCTGGCATTCCGTGATGCCGATATCGCCAATATCAATGGCAAAGCCCAATTCGGGCGGCGTGATTTCAACACCGATATGGCCGACGCGGATTTCACCCACAAAGGGATGTGAATTGCCATAGCCGCGCTGCGTCGAATAACCGAGTGCCAACAAAAACCCTTCATCACCGCGTGCCAGGTTCTGTAGCCGCACCGGACGCGGCGCCGGAAAGCTGAGCGGTTCGCGTGTCAAGTCGCCGGGTTCTGTCTCAGCCATGCTTTCACGCTGCATCAAACCTTCGCGCGCTAGGAATTCGGTCACGCGCGGCACATCGCTTGTATCCGCCGGTGCTTCTGGTGTGGCTGGTGCGTCGCGCCCTTCGGCGGCCAGCGCGAAATCCAGCAGCCGATGCGTATAATCAAAGGTCGGCCCCAGCACCTGCCCGCCCGGCAATTCTTTATAGGTGGCGCTGATACGCCGGCGCAGCCGCATGCTACTTGTCTCGAGCGGGGCTGAGGCACCAAAGCGCGGCAAGGTGGTGCGATAGGCGCGCAACAAAAATGCGGCTTCGATCAAATCGCCCTTGGCTTGCTTGATGGCGAGCGCTGCCAGAAAACGATCATGACAGGACCCTTCCGCCATGACGCGATCAACAGCAAGCGCCATTTGTTGTTCGATCTGCGCGACACTCAATTCCGGCAGCGTTGTATCGCCACGGCGTGTTTCATCCAGCCAGGCATGGGCGGCGCTGATTGCTTTCTCGCCGCCTTTGACCGCGACATACATGATCAGCCCTCCGCCATCATAACGCTGCGCGGCAGGGCAGCGATATTGTCGCCGGCGCATAGCAGCACATCCACACCACGCGGAAAAAGCGCTTGATTGCGCGCCCAGGCCGCGACGAAATCCGCAGGTGCGCCAAGCACACGCAGCCTATGTTCGTGCTGAATACCCGGCCCTGTCAGCCGCCAGCCTTCACCCGCAACCAGCCCGGCCACTTGCAGGATCAACGTTGCACCCAATTGAGGGTCCTCATCCGTACCAATATCGGGCGCATCCAAAGAAGGCGCCGCGCCGCAAGCCAATACGAAACGCGCATCCTTGATAATGCCTGTAATGGGCGCGCCGCAGTGAAAGCGTAGCCAATCCGCAGCGGCCTCACCGGCATCATGCCATAGCGGCGTATCAGCATCCGCCAGAGCCAAAAGCGCAGCGGCGGCAGCGGTGCAGAGCGGCGCTGGCGGAGACAAGCGCGCTTCAATACATTGAACGCGCCCAGGGCGGCTCATGGCTTCCAGTATGGCGCGAAAGCTTGCTTGTGCATCCAGCACGCGATCGGCGAAGCCGGGGGTCATCTGCGTCATCGCATTGTTGCCATGGTAAAGAAATCAACGCGTGTCGCGGCGGCCTTGCGGGCCTCGGCCTCTCGCGTTGACTGTTGCCGGGCCGCGATGGGTTCAACAACCGCCCGCATGATGGCATCATGCAACGCGGCGTCCTGTAGGGCAGCGTCAATCACGGCAGCAAGTCGCGCCTTTGAATGATCGCGCCCCGCGACATAGGCATGGCCGATATGCGGGCCTAGCCGCAAGGCGCAGCGCGTCACGGTCATCTCACCAAGATTGAAGGCATCGCCATCGCCGCCGGCACGGCCACGCACCATGACCAGCCCTGTTTCTGGTGCACGGAGAATTTCGGCTTCTGGCAATGGCGGCAATGCGGCAAGCCCTGCGGCAAGCTCCTCCACCGAGGCGCGCGCGAGTGTGGACATCCATCCTTGGCGGATGTTTTGCGGGGAGGGGGGGGAGGAATGGGCCATGACGCTTGTCTAGACCTATAGACAGGAAGCCACGGCCTATGCAATATGGATATGTCATGGATTTGCGCGGTGATGGTTGAAACTTTGATGACAAAGCCTGCCTTGGCGCGCGGTGCCGGGGTTGCGCTCTGGCGACAGATCGCGACAGCCTTGGAAGCTGATATTTCGGGTGGCGGGCGCCAGCCCGGTGAAAGGCTGCCGACGGAAGCCGCCTTGACGGAGCGTTTCGCGGTCAATCGCCACACGGTCCGCCGCGCTTTGGAAGAATTGGAATCGCGCGGCATTATTCGTGTGGAACAGGGGCGCGGCGCCTTCGTGGCGGAAGATGTGCTGGATTATCCGCTCGGGCCCCGCACACGCTTTTCGGAAACCATACGCCGGCAGAATCGTGAAGCGGCGGGCCGCATTTTGCAGATCAGTGAAGTTGCCGCCGAAAATCAGGTGGCGGCGGGTTTGCGCATCCGGCGCGGTCGGCCGGTTCTCAGGGTGGCGCGGCTTGGTCTTGCCAGTGGCAGGCCGTTGGTTCTGGGCTTGCACCATTTTCCGCTGCCGCGCTTCGCGGCGCTGGCGGATGCGCTTTCGCGTCAGGCTTCCATCACTGTGGCGCTGGCGGAATGCGGTGTGCCGGATTATCGCCGTCAATCCACGCGCATCACCGCGCGCCTGCCAACGCCAGAAGAAGCGAAGCAATTGATGCAGTCACGTTCCCGCCCTGTGATGGTCGCGGAAGCCCTGAATACCGATCCAGAAGGCGTGCCTGTGGATTGGACCCTCTCATGCTATGCCGCCGCGCGCGTGCAATTGGTGATGGAGAGCTGAGCATGGCCTGGATCATTCAAGGCGGGCGGGTGCTGCGCGATATGGCGTTGCGTCATGATGATTTGTTCATGGCGGATGGTATCATCGCCGAGGATCCCGCGCGTGATGCGCGGCGTTTTGATGCCGCTGGCCTTCTTGTCATGCCGGGGCTGGTGGATATTCACGGCGATGCGCATGAACGGCAATTTCAACCGCGCCCGGGCATTGGCTTTCCGGCCGCACTCGCCCTGCGCGATTCGGCAACGCAGTTGATTTCATCCGGCATCACCACGGCTTATCTTGGCGTGACGCTTTCTTGGGAACCTGGCTTGCGTTCACGTGACGCCTGGCGCGGCATGAAGGCGGCGCTGCGGGCGATGAAAGGAAGCGCTGCCACTGATCTTCGCGTACATTTGCGCTTTGAAGCCGATAATTTTGATGCCTTGGATGATGCCTTGGGCGATATTGCTTCCGGCGATGTGCATTTGCTGGGCTTCAATGACCATACGCCAAGCATTGTGAAAAAGCTGAATAATCTGGACGAAGTCGCGAAATATGCCGGCCGCGCTGGGATGAAGGCGGATGCCTTCATGGCGCTGGCACAGCAGGTCTATGCACGCCGCGCCGAAATCCCCGCAGCGCGTGCGCGTTTGGCTGAGGCCGCCACAAGCGCTGGCATCCCGATGCTCAGCCATGATGACGACAGTATTGAACGCCGTGCCTTGTTTCGTGCCCATGGCGCGCGAATTTGCGAATTTCCCATCACGGAAGAAGTCGCGGCCAATGCCCGCGCCGAGGGTGAAGCCGTTGTGATGGGCGCCCCCAATGTTGTGCGTGGCGGCAGTCATTTGGGCTGGGCTTCAGCAGCGCCACTCGCGGAACGCGGTTTGGTGAATGTGCTGGCGTCCGACTATTTCTGGCCGGCCATGCTGGAAGCGGCCTTCATTATGGCTGGGCGCGGCGTGCTGGATTTGCCGCGTGCCTGGGCGCTCGTTTCCGCCAATCCGGCTGAAGCTTGTGGCCTTTTTGATCGGGGGCGGCTTGCTGCCGGGTTGCGCGGCGATGTGCTTGTGGTGGATGAAGCGCGCCGCGCGCCGGTTGCGGTTTTCGCTGAGGGCAAGCTCGCCTTGTTGGCGACGGAAGGCGCGGCGCGGCTTTCCTGACCGAAACTATTCCTTCAGCAGCGCCCAGAAACTCGGCGTCAGCGCTGCGGGCGCATCGCCATCTTTGAATACCGCGAAGCAATCATTGAAGAATGCGCTGAAGGCATCAGCATGGGTGTGCCCGCCACGCATCGTCTGCACCATGCCCCAAGGGTCGGTGACACCATCGGTGCGTTCGCGTAGCGATCCGGCATTATAGGCAATGGCCACCAAGGGCGGGTCGAAATGCGTCGGCAATTTGCGGCGCATCGATTGGGCACGAATCATCGCCGCGCCCGCGCGGATGGATGTGGCGGGATCAAGCAATCGCACCCGATCAATGCTGGCATCCGCCAATACGTCGCGGGCGGTTGAAATCAGCGTTTGCATCATTCCAGGTGAGACGCGGTGCGGGGTTGCCGCATCGCTCACAAATCCAGGTTCTTCGCGGATGGCGTCGGCGCGTCCGCCGGATTCCGTGCAGGCGGTCGCGATCAGCAATTCCACCGGCACGCCATAAGCCGCAGCGCAGCTTTCAAAGGCTGCGCGAAAATCGCGCCAACAGCGCGTGACCGTTTCTGGTCTGCCGCTGCTGCGCGGCGGTGCAACAAAGCCTTCCAGGCGCAGCCCTTCGGGGCTGAGCCGCCAGCGCCGCCCCCCTTGCCCCACTGGCGGCGCGCTGCCCGCCATCAGGCGTTGCACATAAGGGCGCAACATGGCGCGCCAATTTGGCGCTGCCGCGAGCCCTGATTCGGGCGTTGCCGCGCCGGTCAGCGGATGCGGCGCGGCTTCGGGGAAAAGCGCGCTCCAGCTTTGCCGGCCCACAATGCCATCCGCGGCAAAGCCTGCATGGCGTGCTTGCATGCGCCGCTGGAAATTGAGCACCGCGCGATGCGTTGCTGGGCCAAAAATACCATCGGCGCTACCCGCCAGCATGCCGGCGCGGATCAGCGCCTGCTGCACGGCGCGCACATCATCACCGCGTTGCAACGGCAGGCGGAGGCTGAGTTCGCGGGCGAGGGCCATGACAAATCCTCCTGGTTTCAAAGCTGACAATCGGTGATGCGCGCCGCACGTAAGCCTGCATCATCGGCAAGCCGCTTCAGCGCCAAATCATTCGGTTTCAGCAATAAGCCGCGATGCGCTTCCCCCAATGCAAGCTGCGCGGCGGTGCAGCGTGCGGCCTCAGGCCCGGCGGAAGGTCTGGCTGCGGAAAGCGCGGCACGGCCCCGCAGCAAGGCGCCTTCGGCATCGGCCAAGGGGGCGGCTTCCGTGATCAAATCCCGCGCCGCCGGGGCGGCCATGGCAGGGGGTAGGTTTTCAATGGCGCAGAGCCGCGCTTGGGTACGGATCTTTCGCGCGGGTAGCAGCAATTCTCCCGCCGCCTGTTCAGCCGCCTGGGCAGCGCTGGCGGCGCAGGCAAGCAGGCCCGCTGCGCGCGCATTGGCACCAGGGCAGGCGGCATTGGGGGGGCGATCGGCAAAGGCCACTGCAAGGCAGGCTTCGGCGCGCATCAAATGCAGGCGCTGGCAGGGCTCACCCCGCCCGGGCTCGCAATCAGCCACCACGGGTTCATCGGCGATGGCAGCAAGCGCCCCGACCAAGCGCTGCTTCTGCCAGCGTGCCAACTGCGCCACGGGCGCATCAAGGGCGCTGCAGGCCGCAAGACCAAGAAGCGCAGTAATGAACATGCGGATCATGGCATCACCTCCGCGATCAGCCTTACCGGATCAAGCTTTCTATCCCGCAAATGGCCGGTCAGCATGACCAGGGCTTCAAAGGCGGCGCGGGCTTCGGGTTGGCCTGCGCCTGCCTTGCCGGCTTCATCCATCAGGCGGTTCACCTGTTCCACATTTGGCAGCGCGCCAGGCGCAGGTGCCAGCGGCGCCAGGGCAGCGGCGATTTTCTCGGGCGTCGCATCGCGCGCCGAAAGATCAGCAAGCAAGGCCGTGCGGAATTCCTGCAAGCCCGCTTCAATTTCTGCTTCACCACCCGGAAAGCGCGCCGCGTCAGCGCCATATTTGGCCCAAAGCCGTGCCCCCGCATCATCCTGGCTGATTTTGCTGATCAGATCCGCAAAAAAACCAGGCCGTGCCTTCACATCCCCGAAGGCGCGGGCGAAGATCGGGCAGCTCTCCATGCGAAGCTCTGCTGAGCTTGGCGTGATCAAGCCCGCATCAAAAAACTGCGGCGCGAAGGGGACAGCCAAAACGCGTGCGCGCCAGCGCTGATATTCCGCCGCGCCGAAATGCCAGCCAAGCCCAATCACCGTCGCCACTGCCCCAATGGGCCCTAGCGCCGTGCCAGCCGGCAGCAAGGATGCCGCGCCGCGCAGCAGGGGCGCCAAGGGCTGCGCGCTGATCAAGCCCGCCAGGGCATCGGTTGCAGTCTTCAATGCGCCCTCAGCGCCGGGGCCGCTTTGCTGGCCTTCCAATGCTGCGGCGGCGTCGCGCGCCTTGCCAAGTGCCTGGCTTGCCCCTTCCGGGATCATGCCTTTGGGCAGCAGCGGGCCAAATTCATCCAACACCAAGCCGGCCACTTCGATATGCCGCGCCAGGCTGCCCTTTGTGGCTTCAATCCGCCCCGGCAGGGCAGCATCGCGCGCGGCGCCTTCGGCCTTTTCGAGTAGGGCCGCAGCCTCGGCGGCAAGGGCGCCATTGGCGCGTTCACGTTCGGCCAATTGTTCACTGGCCCGGCGGGCGTTCTGCGCATCCGCCCCGGTGCTGCGCGTGCCGAAGTAAAAGCCGAAAACGCCGGTGACGATACCATTTACATAGCCGGCAATCGCATCTGTCAGGCCCAGCGTCTTGGAAAACAGCAAAAGCGGCAGGCCGATCACGCCTACAATAAGCGCGAGCAAGGCGCGCACCGTGCCCTCCGGCAGGGCAAGCGGCAGGTCGCGCAGGCCGGCCAGCCGTTCCGGGCCTATGGCTGGGTTGGCGACCAGCGCGAAGCTGCGCGCTGCCAGCCACCATAGGAAGGCAGCAAAGCCGATGCCCACAAGGAAAATCATCATACCAATAAGGGCTGGCAGGCCAGTGGCACCGGGCGCGGCGAAGGCGGCGAAAAGCGCCTCTGGCCCCGGCAGGCCAAGCGCCACGCCCGCCCCCAGCACGGCGGCAATGGCTGCGCCGGTCAATAAAATACGCAGGGGAAGGGGCAGAATGGACAGTAATTCAAAGGCGATGGGGCGTCCCGCTGGGGCGCTTACCGTGATCTCTCCTGGTGTGGCGGGGGCGGATGGGGGCATGGGCGGGACCTCGGCTGGGCCCGGTTTTATGGCTAATTTTTCCTATTTTGTCAAGGAAAAAATGCTTAATACCTAATCCCGTGCCACCGCCTCCGCAATCCGTGCCGCATTCAGCGCTGCGCCAAGCCGAACATCATCGCCAACCGCCCAAAGTGAAAGCCCTTGCGGCAGCGTCGCATCGCGCCTGATGCGGGAGACATAGACCATATCTTCCCCCACAATCTCGGCGGGGCTGGCATAGCCGCCATCATCGCGCCGATCGAGCAAGCTGATGCCCGGCGCCTTACGCAAAGCTTCCCTTGCATCGCGTTCATTGATCGGTTGGTCGAAGGCGATGTTCAGCGCCATGCCAAGGCCAAGCATCACGGGTACGCGCACGCAGCTTGCGGCCACCTGGATATCGGGGCCGAGGAGCTTGCGGGTTTCAACGCCCATCGCCCATTCTTCCCGCGTCGCGCCATCGGCCATGAAGCGATCAATATGCGGAATGACATTGAAGGCGATCTGCTTGGTGAAGAACTGCGCTTCCGGATTGTCATTCACAAAAATGCCGCGCGTCTGGGACCAAAGCTCATCAATGCCTTCCTTCCCAACACCTGATGCCGGTTGATAGGTTGCGGCCACCACGCGGCGGACGCCGGCGGCTTCATGCAAGGGCTTCAGCACCGTGGCCAGGATCAGGCTGGCGGGCAGGGGGCAGGCAATGATCCGCCTTTTTTGAGCCTTGGCCAGCGCCTGGTCGTTAAGGCCAGCCACCACCAGCGGCACATCGGGTTCCAGGTGAAAATGCCCGGAAAGGTCTATCGCCATCGCGCCGGCAGCCGCCGCGCGCGGGACTTCAACGGCGGCAAGTTTGGCGTCGCAGGCGAAAATCGCGAGGTTCGTGCCAGCAAAATCAAACCGCGCCACATCGCGCGTCTTGAGTACGGCTTTTTCGCCCCAGGAAATCTCTGCCCCCGCCGCGCGGCCAGGGGCCAGCGCCACGACCTCGGCCCCCGCAAGGCTGGTTTCGGCAAGGCAGCGCAGGATTTCGCGCCCGATCAGGGAAGGGGCGCCAATGACGGCGATACGTTGGGCCATACGTCAGTTCCTAAAACCTTCGCCATGTTTAGCCCCAATCGCGCCAAGCCGCACGGGCCTTAACCGGCTCGTAGCGAAATACCGGCAGAATGGGGGCTGGACTCCAGGACGCGCCATGAAAGCTGAACTTCCCCAACCAGCCCTTGCTGTCACGCTTTTGCTTGCCCAACCCAGCTTGGCGGTGGCGGGTCAGGACGCCGCTGCTGGTCAAGCGCCGGGTTTTTTCGCGGGGCTTGCGGTGGGGGTTCTGATTTGCCTGTTGCTGGGCAGTTGGGCGCTTTGGCGGCAGCGCAGCATGTTGGCGGGCTTTGCCGGCAAGCTGTCTCGTTTGGCGGCGGGTGACGCCGTTCCCCCCTTCGCCGCAACCGAAGCCGATGGCCCCTGGCGCCAGATGCTGACGGCGGCCGAGGCTTTGCGGCAGCGCCCCGCGCCTGCCCCCCTGGCCCCAGCGCCGATGATTGTCCCGCCACCGGACCAATCCTTGGCCAGCCTGGCCGCCACCATTGAAGCGGAAACCGCCGCCGCGCTTGAGGATCTGGACCGCCGCGTTGCCATGCTGCGCCGAAACTGCGCTGCGATGACTGAGGCAGCGGAGGGTGGCGCGCGTGCCGCTGAGGCTTCGGCCAGCGCGGCCTCTTCAGGGCGGATCAGCGCGCAGGAAGCGTCTCGTGGCGCGGATGAGCTGGCTGGCGCGGCGGGGGAGATCGCCCAGCAAATGTCGCGGGCTGGGGAATCGACGCGCGGCGTGATGCAACGCACGGATGAAGCGCGGCGGGTTTTCGTGGAACTCACGAGCAGCGTGGATGAAATCGGTCAGGTTTCACGCCTGATCGCGGAAATTGCCGGGCAGACCAATCTATTGGCGCTGAACGCCACCATTGAAGCGGCGCGCGCCGGTGCCGCTGGCAAGGGCTTTACCGTGGTAGCGGGGGAGGTGAAGAACCTTGCCAAGCGCACAGCGCAAAGCACGGAAGAAATCGCCGGGCGCATCGCCGCCATGCAGGCTGCCGCCAGCCGCGCCTTGGCCGCCATGGATGGTATTGGGGGCGCGGTGTCCGAACTTGATGCGGTGGCAACCTCGGTCGCTGCGGCGGTGGAAGAACAATCCGCAACCACGGCTGAAATTTCCCGCGCCATTACCGGCGCGGCGGAGAATCCCGCTGATGTCGCCACCAGGATGGAGGCGCTGACGCAGGATTCCGGCAATACCGGTGAAGCTGCCTGGACCCTGCAATCGGGCGCGGATGAATTGGCCGATGCCATCGCCGCCTTCCGGCAGAATTTGGGTGAGGCATTGCGCGGGCGCCTTTCCGGTACTGATCGGCGACGCGAAGCGCGGCTTTTCGCTTGGTGTGCCGGCCAGGCTGAATGCGCGTGAAGGCGTATTGCTGGACCTTTCGCTGAGCGGTGCGCTTTTCCTGGGTGGGGCGGCGGATTTCACCGCGGGCGAGCTTAGGATTGATGCTATGGGCCCGGCCTTGGGGGTGCGGGTGGTGTCCCGTGCTGAAGGGCGTTTGCATTTGGCCTTCACCCAGCCGGAACTGGCGCAGCCCATCCTGGCGGAACTATTGCAGGAAGGTGAAAGCGCCGAAATACGCGCGGCGTGAACCCTTGCGGGTTTGCCAAGCGCGCCCATTTGCGCCATGCCGCCATTCCGCCGTTACCACGGCCTTTCAGCTTTCGGGAGCTTTGATCGATGCGTCGCCTTATTCTCTCCGCCGCCCTGCTGGCGGGTTTTGCCATCACTGCCCCGGCCTTCGCGCAGGACGCGGATGCCGGTCAGCGCGTGTTCAACCAATGCCGCGCCTGCCACACGGTTGATAAGGGTGGGCGCAACGGTGTTGGCCCCAATCTTTGGGGCATTGTGGGGCGCAAAGCGGCTTCCATCGAAGGCTTCCGCTATTCGGCCAATATGCGGAGCCTCGCTGAAGGTGGCCTGACCTGGAATGAGGAACGCCTGACCGCTTACCTCACCAACCCGAAATCAGTCGTGCCGCAGGGCTCCATGTCTTTCGCTGGCCTGCGCAATGAACAGCAGTTGAAGGATTTGTTGGCCTATCTTGCGAAGCTTAAGGATTGATGGCGGGGGCGGAAATCGCCCCTTCTCGATGGCGCCGCCTGGCTTCTGCCCGGCGGCGTTTTGGTTCAAGCACCAATAATCCGCGCATTGCTAACAATGGCGCGCATGCGGTCATTGCTGGTCGCACCTGCTTCCACAGCGGCAATGGCGCGGGCTTCGGCGGCACGCACGGCGGCGAGTTTTTCCAGCACCGCTTCCGCCTGATCCTGTGGCACCACCACCACACCATCCGCATCGCCGACTATAATATCGCCAGGGCGCACATGCTGCCCACCAAGGGTTACGGGCGCGCCCACCACCGCCGGGCCATTGGCAGCGGGTGAGGCCGGCATGATGCCGGCAGCAAAAAGCGGCAGGCGGGATGCGACAATGCCCTCGCGGTCCCGCGCCAAGCCATCCGTCACAAAGGCCGCCACCCCTTTGTTCTGCATCATGCCGGCCACTAGATCACCGATCACCGCAGTCGCAGTATAGGCGTCATTCGCGACCACAATCACATCACCCGCTTCGGCTTCCAGCAACGCGCCATAAACCCCAACAACATCGGCGGGATAGGCAAGCGCCGTGAGTGCCGGGCCAACAAAGACAGCATTATCCGCGTCCATCGGCTTGATCCGGTAATCAAGCGCGCCGCGCCCTTCCATGGCATCCACCAAATGGCTGGTCTGCGCGCCACGAAAGGCTTCAATCAGTGCCTTGTCAGGGCGGCGATGGCCGCGATGAATGGTGAGCAGCGGGGGATTGTCGAGCATGGCGGCCTCCGGTTTGGTTTCCCGCCATGCTTGCCTTTCAAGGCAAGCTCGTAAAGCCTCAGCCGGCGCCGACCAATCCCAAGGCATGCTCCGCAATCATGGCTTCTTCATCCGTCGGGCGGATCAGGACGCGCACGGGATCGCCAGCGCGGCCGATCTCTGGCCGATTGGCAGCATTGGCTTCGAGGTTAAGGTTGATGCCAAGAAAGCCAAGCCCGGCGCAGATGCGCGCGCGAACCCCATGGGCATTTTCGCCAATGCCGGCGGTGAAGATCAGTGCGTCAATGCCGCCGATGGAAGCAGCGAGAGCGCCGATTTCGCGGCGCACGCGAAAGGCGAAGTGATCCAAAGCGGCTTCGGCGGCTTCGGTCCCGGCGGCTTCAATGGCGCGCACATCCTGCGATACGCCGGACATGCCTTTCAGCCCGCTTTCATGATACAGCAGATGCGAGATGTCCTGCGATGTCATCTGCAAACTATCCAACATATGCAGCACCACGCCGGGGTCCAATTGGCCGCTGCGCGTGCCCATGGGAACGCCATCCAAGGCGGTGAAGCCCATGGTGGTGGCGCGGCTTTGCCCGCCTTCAATGGCGCAAAGCGAAGCGCCATTGCCAAGATGTGCCACCACCAGCCGCGTCTGGCCCAGCGCCGCATCCTCGGCGGCCAAGCGGCGCGCGATGTATTCGTAAGACAAGCCATGAAAGCCGTAACGGAGGATGCCCTGATCAAAAAACCGTGGCGGCAGCGCGAAGGTCGCGGCGGCGTGGCTTTGCGTACGGTGAAACGCCGTATCGAAGCAGGCAATTTGGGGAACGCCCGGAAATGCCGCGCAGCCGCTTCAATGCCCGCCAGATTATGCGGCTGATGCAAGGGTGCCAGAGGCACCAGCGCGCGGAGCTTTGCCATGATGGCATCGGTGATCGTGACCGGTGCGATCAAATCCCGCCCGCCATGCACCACGCGATGGCCAATGGCGCGAATGGCCGCGCCATCCAACAGCGGTGTCAGCGCTTGCAGGATCACCCCCAAAGCACCTTCATGACCCTTGGGTGCTTCGGCTGTCGTGAAATGGCGTTCCGTCAGCACCACGCCCGCAGCATCGCGCAGGATGAAGCGCGGTGCCGCGCCAATGCCTTCCAACTGGCCATCATAGCGCTGCGTTAAACTGCTTTGCTGAACAGCAAAGACCGCGAATTTCAGTGATGAAGAGCCCGCATTCAGCACCAAAAGCGCGGCCTGCTTGCCTTCAGGCGACATTGTGCAACCCCGCATCAACATAAATCGTATCACCCGTCATACCGGATGACGCGCCGCTGACCAGAAACGCCACCACGCGGCCGACTTCCGCAATATCCACGAGCCGCTGCGCCGGTGCGCGTGCCTTGGCATCCGCAATCAATTCATCAAATTGTGCAATCCCGCTGGCCGCACGGGTGCGGAGCGGCCCGGGCGAGACCGCGAAAACCCTGATGCCGCTTGGCCCAAGTTCAGCCGCCGTATACCGGACCGAGGCTTCAAGTGCGGCCTTCACCGGCCCCATGATGTTGTAGTTCGCAACAACCTTATCGGCGCCGTAATAGCTCATGGTCACCAAAACGCCGCCGGGCGCCATGATCGGTTCCGCAAGCTTCGCCCTGCGCAAGAAGGACCAGCAGGAAACGCGCATCGCCTGGGCGAAGCCATCCGCCGAACAATCAATCACGCGGCCATGCAAATCGGCGCGCGGGGCGAAGGCGATGGAATGTATCACGAAATCAAGCTTGCCCCAGTCACGCGCCAGGCGTTCAAACACCGCTTCCATTTCGCCGGGCGCTTCGACATCCAGCTTCATAGAGATTTCAGCGCCAAGCTGTTCGGCCAAGGGGCGCACATGGGGTTCGGCCTTGTCATTCAGCCAGGTCACGGCAAGGTCTGCACCAAAGGCCCGCAGCTTGGCGGCGGCACCAAAGGCAATGGAATCGGCATTGGCAATGCCCACCACCAAGCCGCGCTTGCCCTTCAGCATATCGCCGATGCGCTGATCAGGGTTCCAGATGGTGGGTAACGGGTCGGTCATGCTGCCCTCCTGGTATCGCGCTGCCTGTTAGCATTGCCGCCGCGCGCTTTCTTGCGCCGGATCATGGCGGCGCCGTGATTTCAGCAAGGGACGAAGCGGATGCGATCTATCCGTGCATCCAGCCGCGCATTCGTGTCATCCACATCGGTGCCGATCATGATTTCAAGCACCGGCGGCACCGCCCGGCCTTTGAAGGCAGCGCGCCAATCCTGAGCGAGGTCAATCTTTTCGTCGAACCATTGCTGGCGCGGGGCGGTGGCTGGGCGCAGCACATAAACCTTGCCGAGCCCGGCCACATAGGGGCTGGCAAAGGGGCGCGGTTCCTGACCCGTGCCGCCCCAGACATAGGTAATCATGCTGCGCGGCAGGCGGTGATCCCCGGCCATGGCCTGGGCCAGGGTGAATTGCGCCTTTTGCAAGAAACTCGCATCCGGAGGCCAGCCATCAAAGCCGACCGTCAGCGCAATGGCGCGGTCATCCCCGCCCTTGCGGTCCAGTGGTGTGGGCGGCGGCCCCTGATCCACCCGCCAGCGCCAATAGAGACAGGCATCCGCCTGCGCTACGGGGCGCCAGACGAAACTCGCCTGGCCTTGGCCGATGATACGCAAGCTGCCGTCGGGCAGCGCTTCGAAGGTCGCGGGCTTGAGGCCGGACCAGCCGCCCTTCTGCCAACCTGCGGCGCGCAGCGGGTCCGGCGTCGGCAGGCGTTCCGCCGGCGCGCCGAGCAAAGGCGCGAGCAGCAGGACGCAAAGGGCGCGGGCAAGAGGCGGCATGGGCTGCATATGGGGCAGCCCAGGCGAATGTTAAATATTGCGTCCCGCAAGCTTCAGGCGTGAAGCAAAACCCTTGCCCGCGCCACCAGACGATCCGTGAATGCCCCCGCGCTGCCAAGGTAACTGCTGGGGTCGGTCATGGCTTCAACCGCCGCCTTATCCAGCCGCGCGGCGATGGCGGGAATGCGCGACAAGGCGGCGGCCAGTGTAATGCCCTCGGCACGCACCGCATCGCAGGCGTCATTTACCTGATGATGCGCCTCTCCCCGGCCCAGAATGGGGGCAAGCCGCATCATCACGGCCTCACCCATGATCATGCCGTTGGTGGCTGCCATATTGGCGCGCATCCGCGGCGCATCCACTTCAAGCCCTTCGGCCAGAAAGCGCGCCTGAGCCACCGCGCCATGGGTCAGCAGAAAGGCTTGCGGCAGGGCAAGGGCTTCCGCCTGCCAGGGGCCGGTGCCGCGTTCCAGATCATGCGCCATGGCAGAGAGCATTTGCGGCACCAGCGCATGAACGCCGCGCGCTTGCGCCAGGATATATTCGCACGCGATCGGGTTGCGCTTTTGCGGCATGGTGGAAGACCCGCCGCGCTTTGGCACATGCGGTTCGGCCACTTCGGCCAATTCCGTTTGCATCAGCAGCATCACATCCGTGCCGATCTTGGCAAGGCTGCCGCAAAGCACGCCAAGCCAGCAGGCCACTTCCGCCACGCCATCGCGCGCCACATGCCAGGGGATATCCGCTTCGATCAGGTCAAGTTCGCGCGCCAATTCCCGCGCCACCGGCAGGCCCTGATCACCAAGTGATGCCAGCGTGCCGGACGCACCACCAAAGCCAAGGCGAAGCACGCGCGGCCGCAATTGTTCAAGCCGTTCCAACGCCGTGATCAGTGGATTGACCCAAACCGCCACCTTACAGCCGAAGGTCACCGGCAAGGCGTGTTGCAAATGCGTCCGCCCAGCCATCACCGTTCCGCGATGCTGTGCCGCGAGCGCCGCAAACCCCGCAATAGTCGCGCGCAAATCCGCTTCAATCAGCGCGAGGCCATCGCGGATTTGCAGCACCAGCGCGCTATCCATGATGTCTTGCGTGGTCGCCCCCCAATGGGTCCAGCGCCCGGCATCGTCCCCGGCCAATTTGGAAAGCTGATTGACCAGGCCAACCACCGGATAGCCCGTATTGCGCGTGGCTGCGGCAAGCGCGGCGCGGTCCAGCGCCTCGGCCTGAGCAACGCGGGTAATGGTGGCGGCTGCTTCCGCCGGGATGATCTCAAGCCTGGCCTGTGCGCGCGCAAGGGCGGCTTCCACATCCAGCATTTTTTGCAAATAGGCGTCTTCGCCAAAGGCGGCGCGCATGACATCGGTGCCATAAAGCGCGCCGAGCACGGCGCCGTCAGCGGGGTTCACGGGCATGGTCAACTCCCCAAACCCGGCGCCGCGCGCCGGGCGGCAAGGCTTGTGGGTTTTACGCCGCTTCGGGCGCCGGTGCTGGCTTGGCGGGGGTAACCACCTCCGCGCCGCTTTCATTCAAATCGGGCGTGATGGTTTGCGCTTCGCCGCGATATTCCGGCTGATCGCCGCCTTCACCGCCATTCGGCCCTTCTTGGCCTTCCTGACCGTCCTGCGGCTGGTAGCGGCGCTGCTGATATTGCTGATGCTGCATCGCGGCCTGGTTCATGGCGTTAAGGATGCGGAAGTAATGCTCCGCATGCTGGAAATAGCCTTCCGCCATCACGCGATCCCCGCCGCTGGTCGCATCGCGCCCAAGCTGGAGGTATTTTTCGAAAAGCTGTTGCGCCGTGCCGCGCAGCCGCAAATCCGGCCCGTTCGAATCAAAAACGTGGTTGCGATTGAGCGGCTGGCCGCCACCCTGGCCGCCACCCCCGCCACTATGGCGGAACTGGCCGCCCCCACCATGACGGTGACCGCCCCGGCCGCGCATGCGCTTCATGTTCATCTGTATTGCGTTTCGCTATTCCGCATTCGGCATTTCCGGGGCGCAGCGGGCCAAGGCCCTGGGATACGTCCTGAATTCCGAGTCTGTTGCATCCAAACGGTGCCGAAAGGACCGGGCAAATACCCATAAGGCTTTTCGGGATCAGGGAGGGGAATCGAACTTCCTCGCCTCACCGCAAAGGACTTGTAGCGCCTCAGCCCCGCCGCGCCAAGGGCAAAATCACGCGCCGCGCAGCACAAGGGCGCGTGGCACCCCACCCAGATCGGCTGAGCAGGCTTCGGGCGTCAGGCCGGCTGCCCTGCCCAGGGCTTCCACTGCCGCCTGCTGGCCGGCCCCCAATTCCAGCACCGCTATGCCCTGAGGCGCCAAAAGCCGCGGCAGATCGGCAATGATGCGCCGATAGGCTGCCAAGCCATCCGCCCCGCCATCAAGCGCCGAGGCCGGTTCATGCCGCGCCACTTCCGGCATCAGCCCAGGGATGGCTGCGCTTTCGATATAGGGCGGGTTGCAGAGGATCAGGTCAAACCGCCCGGCGAGTGCCGCCGCCCAATCGCCAGCCAGGAAGTGCGCCCTTGCTGCCAACCCCAGTCGCGCCGCATTGCGCGCCGCTAGAGCCGCCGCTGCGGGTTTGAGGTCAATGCCAATCCCGTTTGCGTCCGGAAATTCACTCAGCACCGCCAGCAGCAAGGCCCCGGTCCCGGTGCCAAGGTCCAGCACGCGCAGCGCCGCGCCCTTATCCGGGCAGGCTGCCAGCGCTGCCTCCACGAGCGTTTCGCTATCGGCGCGCGGGATCAGCGTGGCGGGGGAGACTTCCAGATCGAGCGTCCAGAAACCAACGCGCCCGGTCAGATAGGCGAACGGTTCATGCGCGACACGCCGCGCGAGCAAGGCAGCGAAATGCTGCGCCTTGTCTGCCGGCACCGCCGCGCGCGGATCGCGGAGCAGCGCTTCTTCGGACGTGTCTAACACATGCGCCAGCAGCCGGCGCGCTTCCAGGCGTGGTGCTTCAATCGCCGCGCCGCGCAGCCTTTGCCCGGCCTGACAGAGAAAAAAGCCAATCGTGCCGGCAGGATCGGCGCAGGGCGCTTCCTTCACGCCGCTTCCGCCGCGAGCCGCGCCGCCTGATCTTCGGCTATCAGCGCATCAAAGACATCATCGAAATCACCCAGCATCACGCGGTCAATCTTATGCAGCGTGAGGCCGATGCGGTGATCCGTAACGCGGCCTTGCGGGAAATTATAGGTGCGGATGCGTTCAGAACGATCACCGGTGCCGACCTGGCTCCGCCGATCCGCAGCACGCGCCTGATCAACGGCATTGCGCTGCTGTTCATAAAGCCTAGCGCGCAATATCTTCATCGCCTTGGCGCGGTTCTTGTGCTGGCTTTTTTCTTCCTGCATCGCGACCACAATGCCGCTTGGCATGTGGGTGATGCGCACGGCGCTATCGGTCTTGTTCACATGCTGCCCACCGGCACCCGAAGCGCGATAGGTATCAATGCGCAAATCCTTGTCTTCAATCTGCACATCCACTTCTTCCGCTTCCGGCAGCACCGCGACGGTCACGGTGGAAGTATGAATGCGCCCCTGTGTTTCCGTGGTGGGCACACGCTGGACGCGATGCACACCGCTTTCGTATTTGAGCCGCGCGAAAACTCCGCGCCCGGCGACCTCAGCCGTCGCGCCCTTGATGCCGCCCAATTCATTTTCGTCGTAATCCAGCACTTCAAAACGCCAGCCGCGCCCTTCCGAATAGCGCTGATAGGCGCGGAACAGTTCGGCGGCGAAAAGCCCGGCCTCATCCCCGCCCGCCGCCGGCCGGATTTCCAGAATGGCACTGCGTTCATCCGCCGCATCGAGGGGCAGCAGCATGATGCGGATTTCATGTTCCAGCGCGGGCACGCGTTCCTTTTGCGAGAGCCATTCGGCTTCTGCCAATTCGTGCATTTCGGGATCGGCCAGCATGGCCTGGGCTTCATCGCGCGCTCGTTCAGCCGCGCGATATTCAGCGTATTTTTCAACGAGCGGCTCAAGCTCTGCTAATTCCTTGCTGAGCGCACCAATATCCGCCCCCGGCGCGGTGGAGAGCATATGGCGCAGCTCCTCCGCACGGGACAGCAGCCGATCAAGGCGGGATGGCAGGCTCATTTCAGCCGGGCGGGGATATCCGCGAGTGCCACGCTTTCCTGCGTGCCGGCATCCAAATCGCGCAATTGCGCGACACCGGCGGCGATTTCGGCCTCGCCCAAAATGACGGCGGCGCGGGCATTGATGCGATTGGCGCGTTCCATCCGCCGCTTCAGATTGCCGCGATAGGCAATCTCGGCCGCGATGCCGGCGCGGTGCAAGGCACCCAGCATATCAAGCGCGGGGCCTTCCGCTTCATCGCCAACCGGGATCACCGCCACCGGACGCGGCGCCGCGGGACTTTGCGGCAGCAGCATCGCCAGCCGTTCAATGCCCGCCGCCCAGCCGACGGAAGGTGTCGGCGGCCCGCCCATTTCCTCAACGAGCCCGTTGTAGCGCCCACCCGCCATCACAGTGCCCTGCGCGCCGAGCCTTTCGGTCACGAATTCAAAGGCGGTGTGGCTGTAGTAATCGAGGCCCCGCACAATGCGCGGGTTTTCGCGGAAGGGGACGCCAAAGCGCGTCAGGTGTTTCTTCACGGTGCTGTAGAACGCTGCCGCTTCGGCGGTGAGATGGTCACCAATCAGCGGTGCGCCGGCGACAATGGCGCAATCCGTCTCATCCTTGGAATCCAGGATACGCAAAGGGTTTTTTTCAAGGCGCACGCGGCTGTCATGGCTCAGCGCATCGCGATGGGCGGTAAAATAGGCAACCAGCGCGGCGCGATAGGCATCGCGCGATGGCGCATCGCCCAGCGTATTGATTTCCAGCACCGTGCCTTCGGCGATGCCGAGTTCCTGCTGGATATGCCAGCCGCAGGCAATCACCTCAGCATCGGCCAGCGGTTCTGCCGCGCCCAGGATTTCAATGCCGATCTGGTGGAATTGCCGATAGCGCCCCTTTTGCGGGCGTTCATAGCGAAACATCGGCCCTGCATAGAAAACCTTGCGCGGCAGGTTGGATTGCGTGAGGCCGTTCGAAACCAGCGCGCGACACACACCCGCCGTCATTTCCGGGCGCAAAGTCAGGCTTTCCCCACCGCGATCGGTGAAGCTGTACATTTCCTTGGAGACAACGTCGGAGGTATCGCCAAGCCCGCGGGCAAAGACGCGCGTGTCCTCAAAAATGGGCGTCGCCCATTCCTCAAAACCGTAAAGGGCGGAGATGCGCCGCGCGACTTCGGCCACCGCATGGTGGCGGCGGAATTCCTCACCGATCAGGTCACGGGTGCCACGGGCGGGCTGCAATTGGCTGGACATGACTAGCCTGTATCGCCGGGCGGGCGCCCGGGGCAAGGGGTAAGGCGCGGCTTATTCCGCCGCGCGTGCTGCGTCTTCCGCCGCCTTCGCCGTCCGAAGCTGGGCGGCCTTGGCTTCTACAAGGCCCACAATGTGATCCACCATTTCCTCGGTCCGGATCGTGTGGTCGGTCTTGCCGGCGCTATAGACCATATGTGTGCCAGCGCCGCCGCCGGTCAGGCCGATATCGGTCATCAGCGCCTCACCGGGGCCATTCACCACGCAGCCGATGATGGAAAGGCTGATCGGCTCAACAATATGCGAAAGTCGCTCCTCCAGCTTTTCCACCGTGCGGATCACATCAAAGCCCTGGCGCGCGCAGCTGGGGCAGGAAATCACCTTCACCCCGCGATGGCGGAGATGCAGCGATTTCAGCAATTCCCAGCCGACCGAAACCTCTTCCTCCGGTTCGGCAGACAAAGAAACGCGCAAGGTATCGCCAATGCCGGCCCACAGCAGGGACCCAAGGCCGATGGCGGATTTCACCGTGCCGGTGCGCTTGCCGCCCGCTTCCGTGATGCCAATATGCAAGGGATGATCGCAGGCTTCGGCCAATTGCTGATAGGCGGCGACGGCCAGAAACACGTCCGATGCCTTTACGCTGATCTTGAATTCGTGGAAATCTTCTTGCAGCAGATGATCCGCATGCCATAGCGCGCTTTCCACCAAAGCTTCCGGATTGGGTTCGCCGTATTTTTCCAGCAAATGCTTCTCAAGGCTGCCGGCATTCACGCCGATGCGGATGGAACAGCCGTGATCGCGCGCCGCCTTGATCACTTCCTTCACGCGTTCCTTGGACCCGATATTGCCTGGATTGATCCTGAGGCACGCCGCACCCGCCTGCGCGGCTTCAATCGCGCGGCGGTAATGGAAATGGATATCGGCCACGATCGGCACATTCACTTCGCGGACAATCTCAGCCAAGGCCGCCGTTGCTTCCTCGGTCGGGCAGGACACGCGCACAATATCAACCCCGGCCAATTCGCTGCGGCGGATTTGCGCAATCGTCGCCGCCGCGTCTTCGGTCGGCGTATTGGTCATGGTCTGGACGGAGATCGGCGAACCGCCCCCCACCGGCACGCGCCCGACATGGATCAGGCGGGATTTGCGGCGCTCGATCTTCTGGTAGGGACGATAGGACATAAGGCGGACCCCAAGCGTGGTTTTGTCCCGCGATTATGCCGGGGCTTTCGCCGCGCCGAAAGCCTTGAAACGCGTCAGGGCCGTGGCGGGGTGGGCAGCGCTGGTGCTGCGGGCGCTGGGCGCGGCGCTGCCGGCGCAGGCGGTGCCCGCAGCCGGTCTGGCTCCAGCGCGATATTGCGCCGCACGCCAGGGCCGCCGAAGGGGTCCACTTCCTGCCCATCCAGCAGAATGTCCAGGTTTTCGGCCTTGCCCGTGGTCAGCGCGATCCCTGGGCGATTGGGAATTTCGACGGTTTCACCAGCACGCAGCACGCGATCCGTGATCACCCGATTTGCCGGATTATCCCTGATTTGCACCCAGCTTTCGCCCTTGGCGCGGATCACGATGCGCGGTTTGTCGGGGTCTATGCGCGGGGGCGGTGGCGGCGCGGCGACTGGCGCCGGGGCGGCAGGTGCGGGCGGTTCCGCAACCGGGGCCTTGGGCGTTTCCGGAGAAGCGCTGGCGTCAGCCGCGCTTTCCAGCCGGGGCGGCAGCGGCGGCACGCTATCCACCACCCGCGCACCGCGCCCGGTCCATTGATACCAGGCGATGTAACCCGCCAGTGCAATTGCGACCCCAATCGCGGCCAAAATACCGGTCGGGATGCCACGGCTGGGCACTGGTTCCGGGAAAACCAATTCGCCCGATTTCGTCACCGCCGTGCCGGATACATCCCGAAAGCGCCGCACCGCATCATCCGCATCCAACCCCAGGGCCATGGCGTAAGACCGCACGAAACCAACGGCATAGGCAGCACCAGGCAGGTCCTTCACCCGCCCTTCCTCAAGCGCCATCAGATAGCGCTTATTGATGCGAAGCTGGGTCGCCGCATCCTCAACGCTTACGCCAAGGGCGATCCGCGCCTCACGCAGTTCCTCGCCAACGCGGGCGGCTTCCTGGACGGCATTTTCGGTGCGGGCGGAGCGCTTCATGGGCTTTCCTGCGGATCAGACGGCTGCGACGGCTGAGCGCGCCATTATCGCTTGTGCGGCCTGATCGCGCAATTCAGCGATGATTTCAGCGGCGGATTGTTCGCCTGTAACCATGCCAACCGATTGCCCTGCCATGAGGGAGCCATTTTCGACATCGCCATCAATCACGGCACGGCGCAGCGCCCCGGCCCAGAAATGTTCGATATCAAGCTGCGCGGCTTCCTTCGTCAGTTCGCCCGATTGGAAGCGACGAATGGTCTCGGCCTGATGTTCCAGGAAGCGCTTGGTGCCTTGATTTTGCAGGGCGCGCACCGGGATCACGGGGAAGTTTTCATCCAATTGAATGGTCGGCATGGCATCGCGCGCATTGCCGCGGATGAAGGCCTGCTTGAAATTGGCATGCGCGATGGATTCCCGCGCACAGACAAACCGCGTGCCGAGCTGCACGCCAGCGGCGCCCATTTCAAGATAGGACAGCATTGCCTCACCGCGGCCAATGCCACCCGCCACAAACACCGGCACATCACGAATATGGGGCAGGATTTCCTGCGCCAGAACGGTCAGGGAAACTGGCCCGATATGCCCGCCCGCTTCGCTGCCTTCAATCACCAAAGCATCCGCCCCGGCGCGGATCAGGCGCTTCGCCAGCGCAAGCGCGGGCGCGAAACAGACAACCTTCGCGCCGCCGTCCTTGGCCTTTTTGATCACGGTGCCCGGCGGAATGCCGCCGGCGAAAACAATGTGGGAAACGCGGGCCGCAAGGCAGGTATCCACCAGCTGATCCAGCCTTGGGTGCATGGTGATCAGATTGACGCCGAAGGGCTTGCTGGTCAGCGCCTGCGTGCCCACGATTTCCTCCGCCAAGCGCGGCGGTTCCATCGCCCCGCAGGCAATCACGCCAAAGGCGCCGGCATTGGAAAGGGCGGAGACCAAATGCCTCTCACTGACCCAGGACATGGCGCCACCCATGATGGCATAGCGCGCGCCCAGAAACGCCGCGCCACGCGCCATCAGCCGATCAAGCTGCGCCAGGGCCTTGGTCATGTCGTCACTCATGCCGGCGCATCCAAACCATAGGCCGTGTGCAGGGCACGTACCGCAAGTTCGGTGTAGTCAGCGCTGACCAGCACGCTCACCTTGATTTCGCTGGTGGAAATCACCTGGATATTGATGCCCTTTTCGGACAGCGCCTTGAACATGGTGGTCGCAACCCCGGCGTGGCTTCGCATCCCAATGCCAACCACGCTGATCTTGGTCACATCCGGGTCAGCCAGCAGCGCTTCATAGCCAAGATCGCTGCGCGCCTTTGCCAGCACATCCTGCGTGCGGGCGAGATCAACCTTGCCGATGGTGAATGTCATGTCCGTGCTGCCATCGGCGCCAATATTCTGGACGATCATGTCCACATTCACATTGGCCTTCGCGAGCGCGCCAAACACGGCAGCGGCCACACCGGGCCTGTCCGGCACACGGCGGAGCGTGATCTTGGCGTCATCGCGCGAATAGGCGATGCCGGAAACGACGGGCTGTTCCACGATTTCATCCTCATCAACCACGAGCGAGCCTGGCTTATCCTCAAAGCTTGAGAGCACCTGCACGCGTACACGCTGCTTCATCGCAAGTTCGACCGAACGCGTCTGCAAGACCTTGGCGCCAACGGAAGCGAGTTCAAGCATTTCCTCATAGGAAATGCGTTCCAGCTTGCGCGCGCGCGGCACGATGCGCGGGTCGGTCGTGTAGATGCCATCCACATCGGTATAAATATCGCAGCGATCTGCCTTCACGGCGGCGGCGATGGCGACAGCCGAAAGATCGGACCCGCCACGGCCAAGGGTGGTGATGCGGTTGCGCGAGGGCTCAATGCCCTGAAAGCCCGCCACCACCGGCACTTGGCCTTGCTGCATGCGTTCAATCAGCGCGGCGCCATCAATGCTTTCAACCCGCGCCTTGCCATGCGCCTGATCCGTGATGATCGGCACCTGCCAGCCCTGCCAGGAACGCGCATCAACGCCAATCGCTTGCAGCGCAATGGCGGTCAGGCCGGTTGTGACTTGCTCACCAGTTGCGACCACAGTGTCATATTCGCGGGCATCATGCAGTGCCGAGAGGTCCTGGCACCATTTCACCAACTGATTGGTGACGCCCGACATGGCGGAGACCACGACAGCGACTTGATGGCCGGCATCCACCTCTCGCTTCACGCGGGCGGCGACATTGCGGATACGATCCAGATCAGCGACTGAGGTGCCGCCGAATTTCATGACGATACGGGCCATAGAAGGCTTTTTTCCCTGGGCGGGGCGGAAAAGGAATGGCCGGCGGTTGCACCGGCGCGCGGGGCGGGACAGATACCGGGGGGGCCGGGGACGCGCAACCCACCCCGAAGGTTCAGCGCAAGAAAGGGCAGCATCTTGGCGGAAGCAACGGCGCTTGAGGCGGAAATCGCCAAATTCGACGCGCTCGCGGCGCGCTGGTGGGATCCGAATGGGCCGATGAAGCCGCTCCATCGGATGAACCCGGTGCGTATTGGCTGGATTGCCGAAAGGCTGGCCCTCGCCCATGGCCGCAAACCTGCGGGGGCGGCGCCTTTGGCGGGGCTTAGGGTGCTGGATGTGGGCTGCGGGGCGGGGCTGGCTTCTGAGGCACTCGCCCGGCTGGGTGCCGAGGTCACAGGGATGGATGCCGCGCCGGAGGCCCTGGCCGCCGCCCGCGCCCATGCTGCGGCGGGCGGGCTGGCGATTGATTACCGCCAGGGCGGGCCGGAGGATTTGGCCGAGGAAGCGGGCAGCTTTGACGCGGTGGTCTGCCTGGAAGTGATTGAACATGTGACGGAACGCGCGGCCTTCCTGGCCGCTTTGGCGCGCGCCGCCCGGCCTGGGGGGATGGTGTTTCTTTCCACGCTGAACCGGACGCCGCGATCCTTCCTGATGGCGAAACTCGGGGCCGAATATCTGCTACGGCTGCTGCCGGTGGGCACACATGATTGGCGCATGTTCGTAACCCCGGCTGAGCTTGGCACGGGGCTGCGCGGAACGGGGTTGCGCGTGGCTGATTTGGCCGGGATGGAAATGGGGCTTTCGGGCGCCTGGCGCATCACCCGCGATACGGGGGTGAATTACCTGATGATGGCGGAGAAGCCGGGTTGAGTGTTTTCAAGCCAAGTGGAATCACTTGGCGACTCGGAAAACACGATCAAACAAAAGCTTAGTGCGGTTTCCGTGAACTGGTGTGAACGGGAACCGCACTAGACATCGCCAATTCTGAAGGCATCGGCGATGCGCCGGATGGTGCCATCGGCCGCCACCAGCATGACATCAAAGCGCATCCCCGCCGCGCCATGGCCGGGATTGGTGGCAAGCCAAGCCTCAGCGGCGGCGACCAGCCGGGCGCGTTGGCGCGGGCCAAGGGCGAAGGCGGCCTCCGTCAGCGATGGCCGGGCCTTCACTTCAATGAAGGCGAGCAGGCCGTCGCGTTCGGCGATCAGGTCAATTTCGCCGGCTTCGGTGCGGCATCTTTGGGCAAGGATTTGCCAGCCCTCGGCGGTCAGCGCGGCGGCGGCGAGGGCCTCGGCATCCTGCCCCGCCACATAAGCGCGCCTGCCTCGTAACAGGCGATGGGTGGGTGGGGTTTGGCGGGGCATGGGGCTATTGTGGCGCAAACCAGCAGGCCCGCACCATGATTCGTTTCCTCCTTTCTCTTGTCATCCTTCTCTCGGCGCTGCCCGCCGCCGCGCAACCGGCGCAGCGCCATATGGTCGTGGCGGGCCATCCTTTGGCCGTTGAAGCCGGGCTTGGCGTCTTGCGGGATGGCGGCAGCGCGCTTGATGCCGCGGTGGCTGTGCAGGCGGTGCTGACGCTGGTGGAACCGCAATCCTCCGGCATTGGTGGCGGCGCCTTCATTATGTTCCGCCGTGCTGCCGATGGTGGCATGGAAGCCTGGGACGGGCGGGAAGCCGCGCCCGCCGCCGCAACGCCCGCGCTGTTTCTCCGTGATGGCCGGCCCATGCCCTTCCTGGAAGCCATGGCCAGCGGGCGGGCTGTTGGCGTGCCGGGGGCGCTGCCGGTGCTGGAAGCAGCGCATCGCGCCCATGGCAAGCTACCCTGGGCGCGGCTGATGGAGCCCGCCATTCGCCTGGCCGAGGGAGGCTTCCCCGTCAGTCCGCGCCTTGCGCGTGAAATCGCCGCCGATACGCTGCTGCTGCGCCGGGACTCTGGCGCTGGCGCCTATTTCTTCACCCCCGATGGCGTGCCCCTGCCGGTCGGGCATCGGCTGCGCAACCCGGCCCTGGCTGAGACCCTACGCGCCGTGGCGCGTGATGGCGCGGCGGCGCTGCAACAGGGCCCGATTGCGGAAGACATCATCGCCGCCATCCGCAACCACCCGACCAATCCGGGCGTCATGGCGCTGGAAGACCTCACGCGCTACCAGCCGCGCCAACGCAGCGCCCTTTGCACGCCTTATCGCGGTTTTCGGGTGTGTGGCTTTCCGCCGCCATCTTCGGGTGGGGTCGCGGTCGCGCAAATCCTTGGCCTGCTTGAGCATTTCGACATGCCGCGACTAGACCCGCGCGGGGTGGATGCGGCGCATCTGTTTTCGGAAGCCGGGCGCTTGGCCTTTGCTGATCGCAACCTGTTCGTCGCGGATGCGGATTTCGTGCCCGTGCCGGTGCAGGGGCTGACGGACCGCGCCTATCTGACCGCACGCGCGCAATTGCTGGGTCGGGACCGCGCCATGCAGAATGTGCGCGCCGGCAATCCGTCCTGGCGGGAGACATCGCTCGCCGCGCAAACTCAGGATTATGAAGCCGGCACCAGCCATATCGCCATTGTGGATGGTGCGGGCAATGCGCTTTCCATGACCACCACGATTGAAGCGATTTTCGGCGCGCGGATCATGGTGCGGGGCTTCTTGCTGAACAATCAGCTCACGGATTTCAGCCTCACGCCGGAAGCCAATGGCCGGCCCATCGCCAATCGGGTGGAGCCTGGCAAAAGGCCGCGGTCATCCATGGCGCCATCCATTGTGCTGGATGCCTCGGGCGTGCTGCATGCCGTGGTGGGGTCCCCCGGCGGGTCGCGCATTATTGGTTATGTCGCGAAAACCCTGGTGGGTTTGTTGGATTGGGGCCTGTCGCCGGAAGAAGCTGTGGCGCTGCCCCATATGGGCAGCATGGGTGGGCCGGTGGAATTGGAACAGGGCACGCCGGCCGCCGCGCTTGCCCCGGCGCTGCGGGCGCGCGGGCATGAGGCAACAATCCGAGAAATGATTTCGGGCCTGCAAGTGATCAGGGTGACCAATGGCGGGCTGATCGGCGCTTCCGACCCAAGGCGAGAAGGGGTGGCGCAGGGGGATTAAGGCGCGGCCGAGGCACGTGGCGTCACTCTGGCTTCAAAGGCGTGCAGAAACCAGAATTTAAAGTTTTTTGGCAAACAAAAGAGAACAGAAAACGAACCGCAATTTCATATTAAAGACAATAATTGTTGAGTGACATAGAATGCGTCCTGTGGGACTTAGGCAGGATGTTCATGATCAGGAAGGCTGTCATTTTGGCGGGCGGGCGCGGCACGCGCCTTGGCGCGGAAACCCAGCTTCGCCCGAAGCCCATGGTGGATATCGGAGGTCGCCCGATCCTGTGGCACATCATGAAATCCTATGCCGCGCATGGCATCAGGGATTTCGTGATCTGCCCTGGCTACAAAGGCCAATTGATCAAGGAATATTTCCTGAATTACCGCGCCCATTCATCGGATCTGACGCTGGATCTGGCCTCTGGCAGCGCCTCCTGGTTGACCCCGCCGGCCGAGGATTGGCGCGTGACGCTGGTGGACACTGGTGAGGATACGCAAACCGGTGGCAGGCTTGGCCGCGTGGCGCAGCATTTGCGGGGCGAAGAAGGCTTCTGCCTGACCTATGGCGATGGTGTTTCCGATGTGGATATCGGGGCGCTGATTGCTTTTCACCGTGCCCATGGCCGGGATGCGACCGTCACTGCCGTGGTGCCGCCCGGGCGCTTTGGTGCTTTGGAACGCGCGGGCGATGAGGTGCGCGCATTCACCGAAAAACCGCCCGGTGATGGTGCCACCATCAATGGCGGATTTTTCGTGCTTTCGCCGCGCGTGCTGGACCGTATTGATGGCGATGATTGCGTCTGGGAACAGGCGCCGTTGCGGGGCTTGGCGGCCGATGATCAGCTGCGCGCCTTTGACCATCGTGGCTTCTGGCACCCGATGGACACGCCACGTGATCGCGATGTGCTGGAAGGGCTTTGGCAGGATGGCGCAGCTCCCTGGAAGCAATGGTGATGCGCCAAGCCTCCGTTCATTTCTGGCGCAGCAAGCGCGTTCTGCTGACCGGCCATACCGGCTTCAAGGGGGCTTGGCTTGCGCTGCTGCTGGAACGGTTGGGCGCTGAGGTCACAGGCTTTGCATTGGCGCCGGAAGCGGGGCCTTCGGCTTTTGTCGCGCTACGCCCGGCCATCACGTCGCGCATCGGTAATCTGCGCGATGCGGCGGCGGTGCAGGCAGCGGTGCAGGCCGCGCGGCCTAAAATTGTTTTGCATCTTGCAGCCCAAGCGCTCGTCGGGCGCGGCTATCGCGACCCGGAAGGCACCTTCGCCAGTAACCTCACCGGCACCATCAACCTGATGCAGGCTTTGCGCGGCGCCGGCGCCAAGGCCGCGCTGATCATCACCAGCGACAAGGTCTATCGCAACAACAATCAAGGTCGCGCCTTTCGTGAAGATGATCCGCTTGGCGGGCATGATCCCTACAGTGCCTCCAAGGCAGCTTGCGAAATCGCGGTTGCGTCCTGGCGCGCGAGTTTCGGCGCCGAGATTGGGGGCATGGCGACGGCGCGCGCCGGCAATGTGATTGGTGGCGGTGATTTCGGCGCGGAACGGTTGATCCCTGATCTGGTGCGCGCGCGCATCGCGGGTGAAACGCTGGTCATCCGCCGCCCGGATGCCACGCGCCCCTTCCAGCATGTCTTGGATGTGCTGCGCGGATATTTGCTGCATGCGGAAGCGCTTTGGGAGGGCAGCGCGCCACAGGCGCTCAATTTCGGCCCGCGCGATACTGAAATCTCGGTCCGCCGCGTGCTGGAACTTTATGGCGCCGCCGCTGGCGCGCCGATTGCGTGGGAAGCCGCGCCCGCACCGCCCATGGAAGAAGCGCAGCGCCTTGCCTTGGATAGCGGCCTTGCCATGCAAAGCCTGGGCTGGGCGCCGCGCCATGATGCCGCCAGCGCCATCGCCGCCACGGCGCGCTGGTATGAAGCCTGGCGCGGCGGCGCCGATGGCCGCGCCTTGGCGCTGGCCGAAATTGAGGAAGCGGTTTCACCATGAACACCCAGCCTGCATGCCGCCCCATCACCGCCTGCCGCGCCTGTGGTGGCGCCATCAGCGCCATGTTCTGCGATTTGGGCGCGACACCGCTCGCCAATGATTACCCGCTGCCAGATTCTGCGCCGCTGCCGCGCTATCCGCTTGCAGCCGTGGTCTGCGGTACCTGCCGCATGGTGCAATTGGATCACGTGGTGGAAGCCGAGGCGATCTTCACTGATTACGCCTATTTCTCCTCCTTCTCGGAGAGCTGGCTTGATCACGCCGCGCGTTATGCTGGCGCGATGCGTGAATGCCTTTCGCTTGGTGCGCAAAGCCTCGTGGTCGAAATCGCGAGCAATGATGGCTATCTGCTGCGCAATTTCGTGGCCGCCGGCATCCCTTGCCTTGGGGTGGAGCCTGCCGCGAATGTTGCCGCATCAGCCGTGGCGGCTGGCGTGCCGACCGAAGTGCGCTTCTTTGGGCGCGAAGCCGCGCAGGATATCGTGGCGCGGCGCGGCCATGCGGATTTGGTGATTGCCAATAATGTGCTGGCGCATGTGCCGGATGTGGTGGATTTCGCTGCCGGCCTTGCGCATCTGGCGGGATCGCGTGGCGTTGTTACCATTGAAGCGCCGCATCTGCTTTCCTTCGTGGATGGGGTGCAATTCGATACGATTTATCATGAACACTATGCCTATTGGTCGCTTTATGCGGAGGAACGTTTGCTCCGCGCCCAGGGCTTGCGTGTTTTTGATGTGGAAAAGCTCACGACCCATGGAGGTAGTCTTCGCTATTTTGCGACCGCCGATGCATCACGCGCGGATATGCCAGGCCTGGTCGCAATGCGCGCGGAGGAAGCCAAGCGTGGCATCGCCAATGATGTCTTTTATCAGGGGTTCAATGCGCGGGTTGCGGCGACGCTGGCCGCTTTCAAGGCGTGGCTGGCGCAATGCCGCGCGCAGGGGCTGAAGCTTGCCGCCTATGGCGCGGCGGCCAAGGGCAATACCCTCCTGAATGCGGCGGGGGTGACGGCCGCGGATTTCATCGCGGTTGCGGATCGGAACCCAGCGAAGCAGCAGCGGCTTTTACCCGGCAGCGCCATCCCGATCGTTACGCCTGAGGCGCTGCTGGCGCTGGCGCCGGATGTGATCCTGATTTTGCCGTGGAATCTGGCCGATGAAATCACCGGCCAATTGCGCCTGGCAGGCTACAAGGGGCGGCTGGCGACTGCTCTACCCGAACCGCGCTGGCTATAGCGCGGCTTGCATCAATTCGCCGGGCGCGGCGCGCCAGAATCACCAACACCGAGCGCTTGCGCCATGCTTTGAATGGCCTCGCGCTTCGCTTCCTCACAGGCGGAAGGGGTCAAGACGCCTGAGGTGCAGGCAGCGTCGATATCGGTAAGGCGGCGGGCAAGAAGGGCCGCGGGCGAGGGGGGAGGCGTAACGGGATCGACCACACTTGCCTTCACTTGCTGCGTGACACCCCTCAGCGCCGCAACCACATCCGCGCCGACCCAATTGGTGACAGGCAGCAAGGGAACGATAATGAACAGAATACCCGCGATGGCGCTCACTGAGAAAATCGGCGTGGTCATGACATTAATGGCCGCTGAAATCAGCGGCACCATGGCTACTGCAAACGCCGCACCGCCTTCCATCCCGACGGCTTGTGCCGCGATGAACACACCAATCGCGAGAACCGCGCCCGAAAATATCCTGAATCCCATAATATTCCTGCCATTTCGAGAGTAGATGTTCTAAATCACAAATTATCGATATAATATCTTATTATTAACAAAAATACAACTCGTTTTCCCGATCCTTGATAATCCTTAAGCCTTCTGGATAGCCGGATCCTGGCGGTCATAGCCCACCGCCAGTGGCGCCTGACCTATCGCCCCATTCGGGCAGGGTTGTTCATGGTGCTGGTCGAGGTTTCGGAAAGGCTTGGGCGCCCGATATTGCCGAATAAGGCTTGCAGCATGTTCCGTTCTGTGCCCGGCACTGGGGTTTCGCGGGATACCATGCCCACATTTTGCCCGTCCTCGGGCTTCAATTCGCGGATATCCTGCACCACGCCGCGACGATCAAAGCTGATCGCCACCACAACACGGTCGCGCAATTCCAGGTAACGCCCGGGCATCAACTGGGTATTGCCGCTGATGTAGTACCAATTCTCCTCATCGAAGGTGCCGCGCGCCGTGGGCGGGCCCAGCAAGGCCAGCACATCGCCACGGGTCTGCACCCCCTTGGTGACTTGAGAAAGCCTCTCCGCATCCACGCGATTGCCGCGCGGCACCGGGGGCGGGGCCAGTCTATCACAGGCGCCCAGCGCAAGGGCAGCCAGAAGGACAAAGGCGCTTATGCGGCACTTGGCGCGCAATTCTTCAGCCATATCGCGGTTCCCAGCCCAAGACGCCCCGTTCAAGATTGACCATTCGCCGCTCCGGACCCATGTCCTTTGTCCTCGATAGCCATCCCCGGCCTCTGGGGTCAACCACTGGCTTCCGGCTTTGGAACAGGATCAATGGGTCTGCTGAGCGCCTTGCGCCGCCCGCCGCATGAAAGAGCGGGCTTTATTCTATACGGCGCGGCCGTGGCTGCCGCGCGTGCGCCCTTTTTCTACGCCGATCTTGGCGTGCGCGACTCGGTGGAAGGCCGGCTGGACCTGATCCACCTTCATGCCGCGCTGCTGGTCCGTCGGCTTAGGCGAGATGCCGATAAGCGCGGCCCCGCCCTGGCCCAGGCCGTTTTTGATGCGATGTTTTCCGATATGGACGTCAATCTGCGGGAGTTGGGCGTAAGTGACCTGGTGGTCGGCAAGCGCGTGCGCGGGTTGTGGGAAGCGTTTCACGGGCGCGCCATTGTCTATGAAGCCGCCTTGGATGCTGATGATGATGCCGCCATGGCCATAGCCCTGGCCCGGAATGTCTGGCGGGAGGATGCCGCCAGCCCTGCCGCCAAGCGCCTGGCCCGGATTGCCTCTGCCCAGGCGAAACATCTGCAATCGCAAGAATTTGCCACGCTTTTGGCCGGGCAGGTCCAATTCCTGGCGCCGGATGCCCTTGGCCATGCTGCCTGAATTCTCCCGCCGGCAGCTTCTGACCGAACCGCCCCAGGCAGGGGTTGAAGAAGTGCTGGAAGCAACACCGTTGGAATGCGCCGCGCTTGCCGGGCGCTTTGGGATTGAAGCCTTGCGCCATCTCAGCGCGCGCTTCACCCGCAAGCCCTATCCGGGTGGCGGGCTGCTGCTGACCGGGCGCATCAGGGCCGAAGCGGTCCAGCTTTGCGTCGTCAGCCTTGAACCGGTGACCGAGCATCTGGACAAACCCTTCACCCTGGTTGTGCTGCCACCCGATGGCACGCCTTCCGAAGACCCGGATGGGCCGGATGAAATCGAAGTTGATGCGACCGGCCACTTTGACCTGGGCGAGGCCCTGGCCGAGGAATTGTCGCTATCGCTCAATCCCTATCCGCGCGCTGCCGGGGCGCATTTGCCGGCAGGCTTGGAATTGGAAGCAGCGCCTGAGGAAGCACCGCGGAACCCCTTTGCCAAGCTGACCGCGCTGCGTGGCCCCAAAGCCTGAATAGCCCCGTGCTTGCACCCATCTGAGGGTGGTGCTAAATGCCCGCCCTTGTTCAAATCCACAGTTACGCTTGAGTGAAAGAGACCCGGCGCCATGGCCGTTCCGAAAAAGAAGACTTCGCCTTCCCGCCGCGGCATGCGCCGCAGCCATGAAGCGCTTTCATCCTCAGCGCATCATGAATGCGCCAATTGCGGTGAGCTGAAGCGCCCGCACCATGTCTGCTCCCATTGCGGCTATTATGATGGCCGTGAAGTGGTGGCGGCGGATCGCCTGAAGCCGGCCGTCCGGCTCTGATTCCGCACATCCCAGGGCGCCGAGGCTCCCGCGATGGCTGATACGGGTTCCGCCTTTTCCCTGGCAATTGATGCCATGGGCGGGGATGCGGCGCCCGAGGTTGTGCTTGATGGTCTGGAATTGGCCGCCGAGCGTCATCCACAGGCGCGGTTCCTTCTATTGGGCGATGAGGCACGCGTGGGCGGGGCTTTGGCGCGGCGCAAGCGGGCCGCGCGCGCCTGCAGCCTGCGCCATGCGCCTGAGGTGATTTCGGGCGACCTTAAGCCAACAGCGGCATTGCGTATGCGCGGGTCTTCCATGCGCATGGCGATTGATGCGGTGGCGGCGGGGGAAGCTGCGGGCGTGGTTTCTGCCGGCAATACCGGGGCGCTGATGGCGCTGGCCAAAATCGTCATCAAGACCATGCCGGAAATTGACCGGCCCGCGCTGGCCGCGATTGGTCCTTCCGTGCGCGGTGATGTGGTGCTGCTTGATCTTGGCGCCAATGTGCAGTGCGATGCGCGCAACCTGGTGGAATTTGCCATCATGGGCGATGCCTTTGCGCGTGTGGCGCTTGGCCTGACGGCGCCCAGCATTGGCCTGTTGAATGTGGGCAGTGAAGAATTGAAGGGCGATGATCGCGTGCGCGCGGCCGCCGAAATTCTGCGCGATTCGCATGTGGGCGCGCAGTTCCGCGGCTTCATCGAAGGCCATGACATCACCGCTGGCACGGTGGATGTGGTGGTGACGGATGGCTTTACCGGCAATGTCGCGCTGAAAACGGGCGAAGGCGCGCTGAAGCTGATGCGTGATTTGCTGCGCCAGGTTTTCACCAGCAGCGTGCCCGCCCGGCTTGGTTATTTGTTGGCGCGCCCCGCCTTGGATCGGCTGCGCGAATGGATGGACCCGCGCCGCTATAATGGCGCGATCCTGCTTGGGCTGAATGGTGTGGTGGTGAAATCCCATGGCGGGACAGATGCTCTTGGCTTCGCCCATGCCGTGGATGTGGCCATGGATATGGTAACGCATGGCTATAATGATCGCATTCGGGATGGATTTGACCGGCTTGCGGGCCGCAACAGGCTGGCGCCTTCGCCAAACTGATGTAGCTTAGCGCCATGGTCATGCGTGCGTTGATCGCCGGCTGCGGCGGCTACCTTCCCCCTTTGCGGCTTTCCAATGATGAATTGGCGGCGCGTCACGGGCTTGAAACCTCTGACGCCTGGATTCAGGAACGTACGGGAATCAAATACCGCCATGTTGCCGCACCGGATGAAGCCGCTTCTGATCTGGCCGCCGCTGCCACGCGCGCGGCACTTGTGGATGCGGGGGTGGAGGCTTCCCAGGTGGATGGCATTATCGTTGCCACCACCACCCCGGATTCGGGCTTTCCCGCAACGGCTGCACGCGTTCAGGCCAAGATTGGCGCTGGCGCTGGCTTTGCCTTTGACATCACCGCAGCCTGCACCGGCTTCATCTATGGGCTTTCCATCGCTGAGGCGATGATGCGCGCGGGCCATGCCCGCCACGTGCTGGTGATTGGCGCTGAGGTCTATACGCGCATCATGGATTGGACTGATCGCGGCACCTGCGTGCTGTTCGGCGATGGCGCCGGCGCGGTGCTGTTGAGCGCGGGCGAAGGCGCGGGCACCAATCAGGATCGTGGCCTGCTATCCACCCATCTGCACGCCGATGGCCGGCATGGCGATATTCTGTTCGTTGAAGGCGGCGCCGGTTCTACGGGCGGGCCTGGCCTTTTGCGCATGGCCGGCAAGGAAGTATTCCGCCACGCGGTGTCCAAATTGGCGGCGGTGGTGGATGAAGCACTGGCCGCCAATGGCCTCACCCACGCCGATATTGATTGGCTGGTGCCGCATCAGGCCAATCAACGCATCATTGAAGCCATGGGCAAGAAGCTGCATTTGCAGCCCGAACGCGTGGTGGTGACGGTGGATCGCCACGCCAATACCTCAGCCGCATCCATCCCGCTGGCGCTGGCGGAAGCCCGCGGCGATGGGCGCATCAAGAATGGCGATCTGGTGGTGATGGAAGCCATTGGCGGGGGGCTGACCTGGGGGTCCGCGATCGCGCGTTTCTGAGATTTCATGAAGCGGGCGGTTGACGACAGCGCTTGAAGCCGGTTTGCTGTAGCTAACAGGGATAATCTGGGGGCAGGGTCAATGGAAACCATCACGCGGGCCAATCTGGCCGAAGCGATCTATGCTGAGGTGGGGCTTTCGCGCAATGAAAGTGCTGATCTTCTGGAATCGGTGCTGGAACGCATTTCCATCGTGCTGGAATCAGGCGAATCGGTGAAGATATCCTCCTTCGGAACATTTCTGGTGCGCCAGAAGGGCCAGCGTATTGGCCGCAACCCAAAGACCGGTGTTGAAGTGCCGATCCTGCCGCGCAGGGTTCTTTCCTTTCGTCCGTCTCAGGTCTTGAAGGCGCGTATCAATCATGAAGAAGTGGAAGACGAAGCATGAGCGATACTGATGATGCGGATGAAAAGGGCCGTCCACGCAAGGCGCCAACGGCCTTTCGCACCATCAGTGAAGTCGCCGATGATTTGAATATTCCGCAGCATGTCTTGCGTTTTTGGGAAAGCAAATTCCCACAACTGAAGCCGCTGAAGCGCGGCGGTGGGCGGCGCTATTATCGGCCTGAGGATATTGCGCTGCTGAAGCGCGTGGGCGATCTGCTCTATAATCAGGGCTATACCATTAAGGGTGTGCAGCGCTTGCTGCGTGACGGGACCGATGAAGGCCCGGGGCCTGTGGCGCTTGAATTGCCCTTGGGTGATCCAGCGCCTGTCAATGAGGCTCCCGAAGCCTTGGCACTGAAGGCGGCGCTGGCCGAGCTTGAAGATATTGCGCGCGCTTTGCATCGCCTGGCGGCTTAGCGTTTGTTTTCCGGAGCCGTGTCGTAAGGGGTGGCAAGCCAGGATTTTGGGTGCTAAGCAAAACTACGTCGGAGCGTAGCGCAGCCTGGTAGCGCATCAGTCTGGGGGACTGGGGGTCGTGGGTTCGAATCCCGCCGCTCCGACCATTTTCCAAAATTAGTATCGGGAATTGGCGTTTGGCCCCATCGCATGGGTCAACGGCGTGACTGAAGCCCAGCCATCCTGTCGCGCAGCACTGCCCCGCCTTTCTGCGCCATGCGCGCCATCGCCCCTTGGAGTGTATCGGGATCAGGGCTAGGCTCCCGCAAAAGGGCTGATGGCAATGGGCCCCTAGCCGGAGGAGAGCTTCATGACATTCATGTTGAAACGTCGCACATTGGCGCGTCTTGGTTTCGGGGCGGGCGCTGTTCTGGCTGCGCCAGGTCTTGCACGCGCACAGGGAGGTTTTCCGGAACGCGTGGTCGAAGTTGTGACCCATGCCGGCGTTGGCGGGGGTACCGATATCACCGCGCGCATGATGATGGTGCAGGCGCCGAGTGAATTCAAACAGGAATTCGTGGTGGTCAATCGCACCGCCGGCAGTGGCGCGCAGGCGCTGCAATATCTGGCTTCAAAGCCCGCCGATGGGCATACGATTATTCTGGTGACGCAGACCCATTTGCTGACGCAAATCCGCAACCGCAATGTGCCGCAATTTTCAGAACTTGTGCCGCTGGTGCGTGCAACCGATGATCCGCAGCTTGTACTGGTGCGGCGCGAAAGCCCCTTCCGCACCGCGGCTGACCTTGTCGCCGCCGGCAAGCAGCGTTCCTTGCGCTTTGGGGGCACGCATGTGGGCGGCGTTGATCACATCGCGATATTTTCCTTCGGGCGCGCGGCGGGCATGCAGCAGCCAACCCTGGTGCCCTTCCGTGGCGGCGGAGAGATTGTGATCAATCTGGTTGGCGGCAATACCGATTCAGCCCTGGTCAATCCGGCAGAAGCTGAAGCGCAGCTGCGTTCCGGTGAAGTGCGCCCGCTGCTGGCGCTTTCCGAAAAGCGGCTTGCGGGTTTTCCTGATCTGCCAACCGCGAAGGAAGCTGGGATTGATTGCGTTGCTTCCACCGTGCGCGGCTTTTGTGTGCTGCGGGGAACGCCGGAAGACCGCGTGGCGCGATTGGAACAAGGGTTGCTCCGCGCCATGTCCGGCCCGATCTTCAAGACTTATCTGGAAAATACTGGACAATCGCCCGATAGCGTTGTGGGGCGTGCTGCCTGGGGCGCTCAGCTTCAGGCCTTCCATGAAAGCGGGCGGGAAGCGCTGCAGGCGCTTGGCCTACTGCGCTGATGCGCCCTGCGCGCAACCCCAATCACGCCATCGCCGCCAGCATCGCGGCGGTGGCCTTCGCCGCCATTGCCGCGACCTTCACCTTTGAACCAGTACCGCCCGGCCTGCCGGGGCTTGGCGCGGTGGAGTTTCCGCGCCTGGTTTCGGCAATTCTTTTTTTGCTGGCGTTGATTCTTGGGCTTACCGCGGCATCGCCCACGAGTGAGGATGATGCACCGCGCATTTCATCCCGTGCCTGGTTGATTTTTGCGCTTTGCCTTGGGTTTCTGCCGGTGATGGAGATTGTTGGGATGATCCCGGCGATCCCGCTATTCCTGCTGGTGGTGGGGTTGCTTTGGGGGGGCACGGCTTGGCCCACGTTGGCGCTTTCCGCGCTTGGCATGGGTATCGCCATTTGGATCATTTTTGTGAAGATTTTCCGCCTGACCCTGCCCAAGGGCTGGCTTGTCACCTTGCTGGGGTTTTGACTGATGGAAGGGTTTTTGGGCGGGCTTGCCATTCTGGTTGATCCCTGGGTCATGTTCATGGTGTTTCTTGGCACTGTGCTCGGGATTTTTGTGGGTGCGCTGCCGGGTATTTCGGGCAGCACCACCATTGCGTTGATGCTGCCAATGACCATTGCCATGGGGCCCATTCCGGCGATTTGTTTTCTGGGGGCGATTTATTGTGCGGCGAATTTTGGCGGGTCCATCACCGCCATTATGGTGAATGCGCCGGGCGATCCTTCGGCGAGTGCGACCGCGCTTGAAGGTTATAAGATGGCAGAAAAGGGCCAGGCTGGTTTGGCGCTTGGCATGTCTGCGGTTTCTTCGGCGATTGGCGGCATATTCTCGATTTTTGTGCTGATCATCGCAGCACCCTTGCTGGCGCGCGCAGCCTATTCCTTCGGGCCACCGGAATACTTCGCACTCGCCGTATTTGGGCTTTCAATGTGCGCAGCGATTGGCGGCGATAGCGCGGTGAAGAATTTGATTGCCGCGGCACTTGGTGTCCTGATTGCGACTGTCGGCATGGATCTGACCACGGGGGTTGAACGCTTCGCCTTTGGCATTGATGAATTGGCCGATGGGATCAAATTTGTTCCTGTGCTGATCGGGCTTTTCGCGGTGGGCGAAATGCTGGATCAGGTTGTGCGCCGGGCTGAGAAAGCGAAGATCATCGCCATGGATGCGGCGCGCGTGCCGGGCATGGCGGAATTTCGCAAATGCAACCGATCCATCTGGATTGGCAGCGGCATTGGCACCTTCATTGGCGCCTTGCCGGCGCTTGGTGCCACGACGGCAGCGCTGATTGGCTATAATGAAACGCGCCGTTGGTCCAAGCATAAGGAGGAATTCGGCAAGGGCAGCATTGAAGGTGTGGCGGGGCCTGAGGCTGCGAATAACGCCGCAGTCGGTGGTTCCATGGTCCCGACACTCGCCTTGGGTATTCCTGGCAGTGCGACAACGGCCATTATTTTGGCCGCGCTGATTGTTCAAGGGGTGCGGCCAGGGCCGCATCTTTTCACGGAACAGCCGACCTTGCTTTACGCGGTATTCGCTTCAATGCTTGCGGCCAATCTGTTCTATCTTGCGCTTGGGCTTTACATGGCGAAGTTCTTTGCCCGGATTTCTTTGGTGCCGCCGGCAATTCTTTGGCCTTTCGTATTCGTGCTTTCCATCATCGGTGCCTATGGGCCGGACCAATCCATGGGCGATGTCGTCATCATGCTGGTGGCGGGGGTGGTGGGTTTTCTGTTCCGCCGTACCGGATTTTCGCCCGCGCCCTTGATCATGGGGCTGGTGCTCGGGGGCAAGATGGAAGAAACGCTCAAGCAATCACTCATCATCTTCGGCGATGATGTCAGCATGTTCGCTACACGCCCGATTGCGATGGCGCTGCTTTCTATCACCGCCATCGGGCTATTTTGGCCGCTGATCGCGCGGTTTTGGCGGATGCTTGGCGTGCAGCGCTGAACGAATTCAGCGCTGCGTTGGGTAGTAAAGCGCCACGGTATGCGTGGCCTCAGCGAAAATGAGCCAGCGTTCCACCAATAGCCCGGCGATGGCGCTGGCGGCGCCAAGCAGGCCCAAAACCATGGCCGCGCCACCGCCCAGGATGATGGCAAGGCAGAACATCAGCGCCGGCAATGCGAAACCGAGCAGTAGTGCGATGCTGCGGAGCTTCGCCGCATGCACGCGGCCCACGCGAAACGCCATCTCCCGCAGCAGGTAATTGGCTTCGGTATGCGGGCTTTCCAGCGGGCGCACCTTGCCGATGAAGCCAAGGCCGGTGGCGCTTTCGCGCGTGCTGCCGGCGGGTGTTGCATCCACACTCGCCCAATAGGCACGCTTGAACATCAGCGCTGCCAGACCAAGCGCGGCTGCAACCAAGGCAGGGAAAAACCCGCCGCCCCAGAAAATGGCGAGCATCGCGAGCAAGGATACGCCGGAGAAACTGGCGAACAGCAAATAGCCCGGCGCCACCATGGGGTGATGCCATTCCTTGATCGGCTTCAAGGAGGCATAGATCATGCCCGTGCAATAGACCGTGACAGCGGCGCCGAGCGCGGAGAGCAAGCCTGATGGAACCATCAAGGCGTTTTCGCCATGCGCGAGCGCGATCAGAAACACTGTTGCCGGCAGAAAGGTCAGCACGGCAGCGACGCCTTCCCGCGAGAGCCAGGAAGACCGCCATTGGCTAAGTGCCCGCCAGGCGCGCTCCGGCCGCCCCAGATGCAGCAGCGATGAACAAAGCCCCGCCGTGATCAGCGCGAGTGCGATGATGGCCGCGGTCGCGCTAAACATGCTGCTGGCGGGCAAAATGCCAAGTGGCTTCAGAACGCCAAGCCAGAACAATAGGCCATAGCCCGCACCGGAAGCCACGGTGAAGAAAATGATCGAAGGGGCCGGTTTCATCGGGAAAGCACCTTATCCATCCAGCGCAGCAGCGGATTGGTGATTTGGCTTGGCAGCGGCCCGGCTTCCTTCGGTGCTGTCTTCACCTGGCTTGATGCCTTGCGCGGCGGCAGATAGCGATTGACGGGCTGATAGCCCATCTCCGGCATCAGCTCATACCCGCCGCGTTCGGCAACAAGCTTGGAGACATCGCTGTTTGGATCACCAAGATCACCGAAATGCCGCGCATTGGCGGGGCAGGTGGAAACGCAGGCCGGCACGCGGCGGTCTTCCGGGATGGTTTCGTTGTAGATGCGGTCAACGCAGAGCGTACATTTCTTCATGACGCCCTGGTCTTCATCCAATTCGCGCGCACCGTAAGGGCAGGCCCAGGCGCAAAGCTGGCAGCCGATGCACATATCGGTGTTCACAAGCACAATGCCATCTTCCGCGCGCTTATATGATGCGCCGGTGGGGCACACCGTCACACAGGCCGGCGTTTCGCAATGCATGCAGGAACGCGGGAAATGCACCGTGCGGCCTTCATCACCATCGCCGGCTTCATAGGCATGCACACGGTTGAACCAAACGCCTTCCTGCGCGGCGGAGTAAGGTTGGTGATCCGGCAGCGGCGCCATATGGCCGCTGGTGTTCCATTCCTTGCAATTTGTCGCACAGGCATGGCAGCCAACACAGGTATCCAAATCAATCACAAGGCCGAGCTTTCTCGCGCCCGGAGTGGGTGTGGGCAGGGATGTCATGGCTTTTGGCCTCCTGCATTGAAGCGCAGAATTTTGGGTGGTTCGGGCATATTGGGTGGCGGCGTCAGCGCGCTTGGATGGGGCGCGGTGATGCCTTCCTCACCGGACGCGCATTTTTTGATGTTCACGCGCAAATCATACCAAGCAGCCTGACCGGTAATGGGATCAGCATTGGCCAAACGCGGGCCGGTTTGTGCGGGCAGCCATTCGCTGATGACGTGATTCAGCAAAAAGCCACGCTCGGCTTCCGCCGCATCGGGGCTCAACATCCAGGCGCCGGCGCGTTTGCCAATCGCGTTCCAGGTCCAAACCGTGTCCGGGTTGACACCTTCCATCAGCGTCACTTGGCCTTTCACGCGGCCATTGCGGCTTTCGACCCAGACCCAATCATCCTGCGCAATGCCCATGGCTTCGCCCTTGGCGCGGCTCATATACAGGCGATTGGCGCCGTGGATTTGCCTGAGCCAGGCATTCATTGAACCCCAGGAATGATACATCGCCATGGGGCGCTGTGTGACGGCCGAGAAAGGAAAACCTGAGATATCATGCGCTTCCTGTCCAAGCGGCGCATACCAGATGGGCAGCGGGTCGCAATAGCTGCGCACACGTTCGCGCAAGGCTTCCGGTGGTTGCTTGGCGCCATGGCCTTCCGCCGCCAGGCGGAATTTCTGCAAGGGCTCTGACCAGATTTGCAAGACAATCTGATCAGACTTGCCAATCAGCCCCATCGCCTTGGCATTTTCCAGATAAAGCTTGTTGGAATGCTTGAAGTAGCTTTCCTCAGCGGAAAAATTATGCCGCCAGAAGCAGCCATTTTCGATATAGCGCTGCAATTGATCCGGGTTGGGCTTGCCGACACCCTTCGCGCTGCCATCCTCACCGCGCCAACCGGCGAGCGGACCCACACCCGGCATGCGTTCGTGATTGACGATGTAATCGGCGTAATCCTTGAAGCGCGCGCTGCCATCTTCCTTGGTGAAGGCAGGCAGGCCAAGCCGCGCGCCCAATTCAATCAGCACATCCTGGAAGGGCCGCACATCACGATCCGGCTTCAGCACGGGCTGGCGAATGGCATCGCCCGGCCCATGAGACGATCCAATCGGACGATCCAGAATGGAAATGCAATCCCAGCGTTCCAGATAGGTCGTGTCCGGCAAAATCAGATCAGCATAGGGCACGGTTTCGCTGAAAAACGCATCGGAATAGATCACGGTAGGGATGACGTATTCGCCGGACGCATCCTTGGCCGTGAGGCATTCGATGGTTTCCAGCGGATTCATGGCACTATTCCAGGCCATATTCGCCATGAACATGAACAGCACATCAATCCTGTACGGGTCACCCTTCGCGGCATTGCCGATCACGGTATGCATCATGCCATGCAGACCAAGCGGCGCCTCCCAGGAGAATGAATGGTCAATGCGAATGGGCGAGCCATCATCATTCACCAGCAAATCATCCGGCCCATGGGTGAAGGACAGGATATTGCCGGCCAGCGGCGTATTGGGTTTGGAATTCTTGCCCGCGGGGCCCGGGCCGGGCGGAATGGGCCGCGGGAAGGGCGCCTTGTAGCGCCAGGAACCAGGCGTATCGATGGCGCCCAGCAGCATTTGCAGAATATGCAGCGCACGGCAGGTGTGAAACCCGTTGGAATGCGCGCTGATGCCGCGCATGGCATGCAACGCCACCGGGCGGCCGACCATTTTCTCATGCCGACGGCCAAGCGTATCCGTCCAAGGTTGATCGAGCGTGATGGTCTGGTTGAAGGCAACATCGGCCATTTCAGCAGCAATGCGGCGAATGCGTTCCGCATCCAGCCCGCAACGTTCCGCGACCGCTTCCGGCGCATATTCGGCACCCAGATAGCGTTCCGCCATCAAGTGAAATACTGGGCGCGCTATGCGGCCATCCGCCAGCGTGAAATCACCGACCAGCACGGGGGAAAGATCCGCAGCGGCGGCATCCATGGCACCCTGCGCGCGATCCCAGGCTTGCGGCTTGCCATCGGCATCACGCACGAAAAGCCCATCATCTGCGCCGCCCGGATTGCGCACCACAAGCCAATGCGCATTGGTGTGGCGCACCAGGAATTCGGAATCCACCCAATCATGGCGCAGCAATTCATGGATCAGCGCCATGACTAAAAGCCCATCCGTGCCAGGGCGGATACCCACCCATTCATCAGCCACGGCAGAATAGCCGGTGCGCACGGGGTTGACGGACACTACCTTTGCATTGCGCTTTTTCAGCGCTGCCAGGCCGGTCTTGATCGGGTTGGAATCATGATCCTCAGCGACACCCAGGATCAGCAGATACTTCGCGCGTTCCCAATCAGGCTCGCCAAATTCCCAGAAGGAACCGCCAATAGTGTAAAGTCCGCCAGCCGCCATATTGACGGAACAAAAACCGCCATGCGCGGCAAAATTGGGCGTGCCGAATTGCGCCGCCCAAAACCCCGTGAGCGATTGGGATTGATCGCGTCCGGTGAAGAAGGCCAGACGCTTCGGGTCTGTTTCCCGCACTTTCTTCAGCGCGCTGGTGGCGATCTCCATCGCCTCATCCCAGGAAATTTCGGCATAGTCGCCAGAACCGCGCGGCCCAATCCGCTTCAACGGGGCCTGCAAGCGCGCGGGGCTATATTGCGTCATGATGCCTGCGCTGCCCTTGCCGCAGAGCACGCCCTTATTCACCGGATGGTCGGGATTGCCTTCAATATAGCGCACCCGCCCATCCTTCAGATGCACGCGAATGCCACAGCGACAGGCGCACATATAGCAGGTGGTGGTTTTCACCTCATCGCCGATCGGCGCCGAATAGGCGATCCGGTCCGTGGTGCTGCCATCTGGCATACGTCATTCCTCCGCTTTTCCAGGAAAGAGTAGCCCATGGCGGGGTGGCCCTGCAAAGGGGGTGGGGCGGCTTTGACGCGTGAAACCCTGGGCCTTAGCCTTCCGTCCAAGAATTGGAGAACGGCCATGAAACTGCCAACGCATGGGCGCTATCAGCATAGCGCCATCCCCCATCGCCCCACCTATGAATGGCCCAATGGGGCGCGGCTGGCGGTGGTGCTGTGCAATAATATCGAAGCCTTCGCCTTTCGTGCCGGGCTTGGCAGTGACAGTACCGGCGCCGCCGCGCCGCAATCCCAGCGCAATTACGCCTGGCGGGATTACGGCAATCGCGTGGGGCTTTGGAACATGCTGGCGATGTTCGATGAATATGGCCTGCCTTGTGCCCATAATGTGAATGGCCTGGTGCTGGATACCTGCCCGGAAATCGCCCCCGCGCTGATGAAGCGCGGCGATGAATTCATTGGCCATGGGCGAACCAATGCGGAACGCCAGGATATCCTGTTTGAAGATGATGAACGCCGGCTGATTGCCGAAAGCCGCGACGCCATCCTCCGCCATACCGGCAAGGCACCAGATGGCTGGCTTGGCCCATATATCACGCAATCGGCGACAACGCTTGATCTGCTGAAGGAAGAAGGTTTCAGCTATGTCATGGATTGGCCGGCGGATGACCAACCCTTCTGGATGACAACGCGCGCCGGGCCGATGCTTTCCGTTCCTTATTCAGTGGAATTGAACGACAGCCCGATCATGGTGTTTCGCCAGCAGGCAGCGCGTGATTTCGCCGATATGGTGGTGGATCAGTTTGACGAAATGCTGGATCGGTCGCGCGATATGCCGCTTGTCTGTTCCATTGTGCTGCATCCTTTCATCATCGGTCAGCCCTTCCGTCTGCGCCCCTTCCGCCGCGCCATGCAGCATATACTGACGCAGCGCGAAAAGATTTGGCTGGCCCGCCCCGGCGAGGTCGCGCGCCACGCGGCAAGCCTGCCCAAGGGCATTGTGCCGGGGTCGGAGCTGCTGCCATGAACCGCAATCTGCCCGAGTGGCGTTCCCTGCTTTATGTGCCCGCCAGCGAAGAACGCTTTGTTGCCAAGGCGCATGAACGCGGCGCGGATGCGATTATTCTTGATTTGGAAGATGGCGTGGCGCCGGATGCCAAGGTGCCCGCGCGGGCAGGTTTGGCGGCTTCAGCGGCCAGCGCGCGACGCAATGGTGCGGATATTGTGGTGCGCATCAACCGCCCGCTGCGGATGGCGGCGGAGGATATAGCGGCGGCGGCAGCGGCCGGCGCGGATGGGCTGATTTGCACCAAGATGATGGGGGCGGATCATGTGCGCTTGCTCTCAGAACTCGCGGCCGAATCGGAAATGGCGGCGGGGCGTGCGGTGGGCTCGCTGCGCTTCATTGTGCTGATCGAAGATGCCGCGGCCTTGCGTCATGCGGATGCGATTGCCGCGGCTGATCCGCGCATTGTGGCGCTGGGTGTTGGTGGTGAGGATTTGGCGACCGATCTGGGTGCTGAACCCACGCCGGATGCGCTGGATTTGCCGAAGCGCCTTGGGCTGATTGCCGCGCGTGGCGCGGGGATTTTGCCGCTCGGCTTCATCGGCACTGTAGCAGGCTTGAAGGATCTGGATGGCTATCGGGCCATGCTGCGCCGGTCGCGTGCGATTGGCTTTGCCTGCGCGTCCTGCGTGCATCCGTCTCAGGTCGCCATCATCAATGAAGAATATGGCGCGCGGCCTGAGGAGGTTGCGCGCGCCAAGAGGCTTGTTGCGGCTTTTGATGCCGCGCTGGCGGAAGGCAAGGGCGCGGTCGCCTTTGAAGGCGATATGATTGACAAGCCGATTGTGGAGCGCGCGAAGAAACTGATCGCGCGCGCCAAAGCGTGATCCATGTTGATGGATCACACTTTGGTTTTTTTGAGCGGCTGATTCACCGCTCCGGCCTTCAGCCTCCGCGGATCAGGCGCTAGACCACCGCTGTCATCCCGCCATCCACGTAAAGCAAATGGCCATGCACAAAGTCTGACGCGGGGGCGGCGAGGAAGACAGTGGCGCCCACCAGTTCTTCCACCTTGCCCCAGCGTCCGGCGGGGACGCGCTGGCAGAGCCAATCGCTGAAGTCGGCGTTTTGTACCAGCGCGCTAGTGAGTTCTGTGCCGTAATAGCCGGGGGCGACGCCATTCACATTGACGCCGTGTTTGGCCCATTCGGCGCAAAGCGTGCGGGTCAGCATCCGCAGCGCGCCTTTGCTCGCGGCGTAGGGTGCGATGGTGGGTCGGCCCAATTCGCTTTGTACGGAACAAATGGTGATGATTTTGCCTGCGCCGCGGGAGACCATGCGTTTGCCGGCGGCCTGGCAGCAATACCAGACGCCGTCGAGGTTGGTGCCCAGCACTTCGCGCCAGGTTTCGGGGGGCATTTCGGTGGCAGGCGCGCGGCGCATGATGCCGGCATTGGCGACGAGGATATGGATTGGCCCAATGCTGCTTTCCATTTCAGCGAAGGCGTCCTCCACGCTTTGGGGATCGGTCACGTCGAAGGCGCGGGTGATGGTTTCGATGCCCGCGTCTTGGAGTTTTTTGTGGGCGTTCTGCAGCCTTTCCGGATCGCGCCCATTGATGATGACGCGTGCGCCCGCCTCTGCGAGCCCCTTTGCAAGTGCAAAGCCAATCCCCTGACTGGACCCTGTCACGAGCGCTGTTTTTCCCTTTAGGTCGAATAGCTTGTTCATCCGCGTATCACCCCGCCATCACGTAATTTCTGAAAATGCGCCGCGCCCAAAGCCGGTTCCAGAATTTCGGCATTATGTTCCCCAAGTTTTGGCGCAGGCCGTGCCAAAATCCCCGGTGTTGCGGAAAGCCGCGGCACCATCCCATGCATGGGCAGCCAGCCGCCGGGCATATCCGCGTCAGGCACTTCGATCAGCGCCTCGCGTTCAATCGCGTAGGGGTCCTTATCCAGCATTTCGGTATCCATGATCGGCCCGATGGTCACACCGGCCTTGTCGAAATGCGCGAGGTTTTCGGCCATGTCGAGTGCGCCGATGAAGCCGCCGATGATGGCATCAAGCTCCTGCCAGTTTTTCACGCGGGCTGGGTTATTGGCGAAGCGAGGGTCGGTGATCAGCGCTTCCTGCCCGATGGAGCGCAGCAGTTTTTCCGTCATGCCTTGCGTCGAAGCCGAAAGGCAGACCCAGCCGCCATCCTTGGTGCGATAGGCGTTGCGCGGCGATGTATTGGTGCTGCGGCTACCGGTGCGGGGTTTGCGTTTGCGTGTCAGGCGCCAATTCGCCACTTGCGGTTCCAACACGCTGAACAGTGGCTCAAAGAGCGAGATATCAATCACCTGCCCTTGGCCGGTGGCTTCGGCGTGGCGCAGCGCGATCATGGCGGCGGCGGAACCATAAAGCCCGGCATAGGCATCGCCCATGAACATCGGCGGCAGCACCGGTTCACGGTCTTCAAACCCATTGATGGCGGCGAAGCCCGAATAGCCTTCGACCAAGGTGCCAAAGCCTGGCTTGTGGCGATATGGCCCATCTTGGCCCCAGCCAGAAACCCGCGCGATCACAAGCCGCGGATTGGCGGCAAGCAGGCTTGCGGGATCAAGGCCCATGGCTTCCAGCACGCCGGGGCGGAAGCTTTCCACAAGTATCGCGGCATCGCGGGCCAGGGCGCGCACGGCGGCGATCCCTTCTTCGCTTTTCAGGTTCAGGCAGACGCTTTTCTTGTTGCGGCAGATGGTCTTCCAACTGGTCTCCACACCGCCGACGCGCCAGGCGCGCAAGGTATCGCCTTCGGGCGGTTCCACCTTGATCACTTCCGCGCCGTGATCAGCGAAAACCTTGGTCAGGATATTGCCGGCGACTAGGCGCGAAAGGTCAATGACGCGCACGCCATCCATCGCACCTTTCGCGTTGGGGTCGAAATTCTTGCGATGCATGTCGGCCATGAAATCAATCCAGCTTGATATTCGCCGCCGCCGCCACTTCGCGCCAGCGCGCGAGTTCTACGCGCAGGATTTCGCTGAAGGCTTGCGGCGTGGTGGGTGATGGGCGGGCACCTTCGGTTTGCAGCAGCTTCGCCATTTCCGGATCGCCCAAGGCAGCATTGGCTTCCGTATTCAGGCGCGCAAGGATTTCGGGCGGCAGGCCGCGCGGCGCAAAAAGCCCCCACCAGATATCGCTTTCATAATCAACGCCGGCTTCCTTGACGGTGAGGCCGGGGGGCGCGCCATCCGGCGCACCTGGCGCGGTATAGGCCAAAAGCCTAACGCGACCTTCGCGCACCACGCCGGCGGCGCTTGGCATGGTGGTGATCAGCACGGGGATATGGCCGGCCACCAAATCCGTCACGGCGGGCGGCATGCCGCGATAGGGCACATGGGTCATCTTGATGCCCGCGCGCAGGCAAAAATATTCCGTGACGAAATGATTGATGCCGCCAGGGCCGGAAGAACCATAGTCAATCGCGCCCGGCCTTTCGCGCGCCATACGCACCAGATCAGCCAAGCTTCGCGCCGGGAAATCCGGATGCACCAGCACAATGAAGGGCGATCGCGCAAGCAAGGCGACGGGCGTGAAATTCTCCAAAACGCCCCAAGGCACGCGCTGCGTGATGGAAGTTGTCGCAAAGGATGAGGAGGATACCATGAGCGTATAGCCGTCGGCGGGCGATTGCGCGACAGCGGTGGCGCCAATGGCTCCACCTGCGCCGGCGCGATTGTCAATCACCACGGGCTGGCCAAGGCGGGCTTGCAGGCGCTCCGCCAGGGGGCGCGCGACCACGTCATTGGAACCTCCGGGCGGGAAGGGCACCACGATTCGAACAGGCCGGTTGGGCCAGGGCGCCTGGGCGAGCGCTGGCGCGGCAGGCGGCGCAGCGGCTGCCAGCAAAAGGGTGCGGCGGGGCAGGGAAGGGGTCATCAGGTGCTCTCCTGGAAGGCAAGGGCTAGCAGCTTCGCCTATTGTAGCGCTTCTGCGAAGCGGGCTTGCCCCTGTTCAGTATTGGCGGCATTGGCCATCATGCGGTTTCCAGGAGGGAATCAGGATAGCAATGGCCGATGACAGGCCTTTCAGGGAATGGCCCTTGGAACAGCTCGCCGAACATGCGGCGCAGCACAAGGATGATCGCGTCCTGCTTTCCCAATTGCTGATTGAAACAGAACGCCGCCCAGGCGCGCGCGCCAAGCTGATTGCACGGCGGATTGAAAATTCCCTGACGAATATTCTGACAAAGCTGCCAGGCCGTGGCGCGCCGCCTGAGGAAATGCGCCGCTACCTTGCCATTGCTGCGGAAGAAATCGCCGTACTGCGCAAACGCTTGCAGGATGCGGAGCATGATCTGAAGAAGCTGAAGGAAACCCCGGCCGATGGCAGCCCCCATGCGCGGGTCTACCTGACACCCAATGCGCCGCTTTGGCTGATTGTGGAGGTACGCCGCGCCTTTCGCCGCCGCTACCACCCGGATAAGCAGACCGATCCGGTGAAGCGCCAGAATGCCGAAGAAATCTTCAAGCGCGCGGAGGAGGTTTTTGAAAACCTCCAGGGCCGCGAAGAAAACTGAATGAGCCCTGTCAGCCGAGCGTCTTCGCGGCGGCCAGCACTTCCGCCGCATGGGCTTCGGGCTTCACCTTGCGCCAGATTTTAACGATCTTGCCATCGGCACCCACCAGAAAGCTCGATCGCTCCATGCCCATGTATTTCTTGCCATACATGGATTTCTCCACCCAAACGCCATAGGCCTCGGCCGTCTTGTGTTCGGGGTCTGACGCCAAGGGGAATTCCAGCCCGTATTTCTTGGCGAATTTTTCAATCGGCGGCATGGCATCGGGGGAAACACCAATGACCGTCAGGCCAAGCTTGCCAAGCTGGGGCAGAGCTTCCTGCACGCCGCAAGCCTGCTTGGTGCAGCCCGGCGTATCGGCCTTCGGATAGAAATAAAGCAGAAAGGGCTTGCCCTTCAGGGCGGCTGAGGAAACCTCCTGCCCGCCGCTGGCCGCCATTTTGAAGGCGGGAGCCTTTTTGCCTTCGGCCAATTCGCTCATGACTGCTTCCCCTGATCCAGCCGGCCAAGCCGGGCTTCGAAAACTTGGCGCACCAAGGCGCCGCTGGATGCCATCTGTGCGCGCAGCCCCGGAAGGTCAACGGGTGGCGTCGCGCAAAGTGGCCCCGCAACACGCAGCACGGCGGAAGCGGCGGGTTCGGGCAACCGATCCTCGCGCCAGGGGCCAAGGGTCAGGCGTAGAATACCACTGATGCCGCGCCAAAGCCGCTCAGCGGCGATCAGCGCCTCGGCCTCGGCGCTATCCAAGGCGTCGATTTTCGCCAGATTGGCGATGGCGATGCGCGTGGTGGTGGCCAGCACTTCCGGGTGGCGCGGGGCATGGCGCAATTGCAGCGCTTGGGCGATGAATTCCACCTCCACCAACCCACCGGGGCGAAGCTTGACATCCCACGGCCCGTCGCCGGGCAATTCGCGCAGCATGCGTTGGCGCATGGCCAGCGCATCGGCAATGGCGGTCTTGGTCTTTTCGGGATTGGAAAGTGCCGCACGAATGGCCGTGCCGATGCGCCGCGTAAGCCCCGCCGGCCCCGCCACCACACGGGCGCGGGTCAGCGCCATGCGTTCCCAACTCCAGGCATCTTCAGCCTGGTAGCGTTGAAACGCGGCAAGTGAGACGGCGACCGGCCCCTTCGAACCCGATGGCCTGAGGCGCATATCCACCTCATACAGCTTGCCCTCGGCCCCTGGCGCGGTGATGGCGCCGACCATTTGATGCGCAAGCCGCGTGAAATACTGAATGCTGGGCAAGGGGCGGATTGGCGGCGCGCCGCGCTTGGCCTTGGCTTCGCTCCCTTCGGCATCGGCGGCGTGATCATAAACCAGGATCAGATCCAGATCGGAACCGGGCAGCATTTCCCGCCCGCCAAGCTTGCCCAAAGCCACCACGGCAAGCTGGCCACCCTTCACCACGCCATGCCGCGCGGTAAACTCCGCTGTCACGTGCGGCAACAGTGATGAAATGGCGGCATCGGCCAAGGCGCTGCGCGCTTCGCCTGCCGCATCGGGGTCTATGCTGCCTTCAAGGGTTGCGGCGTCAATGTCGAATTTGCCTTCCTGCACCAGCCGCCGAGACGCCTCCATCGCCTCCTCAAAATAACGCGCTTCCTTCACCAAGGCGGGCAGGGCCAAGGCAGCGCTGCCAATGCCGCCCCCGGCCCCCACCAGCAGCCCCTCAAGTGCAGAGGTGTGGTGCGCCAAATGATCTGCCAGTTGCGGTGCGGCGCCCAGAATGCCGGCCAAGCGTTCCAGCATGGGCGGGTTGTGCTGCAAAAGGCTCAAGACCTGCACGCCCGTTGTCAGCCGGCCAAACAAGGCATCCAGGCGCATCAGCGCCGCATCCGGTTCGCGCTGCTTGGCGAAGGCCGCGAGCAGGCTTGGCATCAGCGCGGTCAGCAATTCGCGCGCGCGTTCGCTGCGAATGGCGCGCGCATGGCCGTGATGCCAGCCGCGCACAGTGGCCGCGATACTGCCGGGATTGCCATAGCCCATGGCGCGCAATGTCGCGATGGTGGCGGGGTCATCCTCAACGCCGGTGAACACCAAATCGCCCTGCACCGCATCGGCGGCCAGCGTTGGTTCGGCTTCAAACATGCGCCCGTAATGCTGTTCCACGCGGCGCAGATGATGCGCGAATTCCTCGGCAAAGCCGGCGGTATCGGCGTAGCCCAGGAAGGATGCGATGCGCGCAATCCCTTCCTCATCTTCCGGCAGCCGATGCGTCTGCCGATCCGCCACCATTTGCAGCCGATGTTCAAGGCGCCGCAGGAAGCCATAGGCATCGGCCAGGTCAGCCGCGGCGCGGCGTTCGATTTTGCCGGCGGCGGCAAGGGCGGAAAGCGCGCCGAGTGTGGTCGGGTCTCGCAATGCGGGATCGCGCCCGCCCCAGATCAATTGCAGCACCTGGGCGGTGAATTCGATTTCACGAATGCCCCCCCGGCCCAGCTTCACATCATGCCCGGCCAATTGCACCGTATCATGCGCGCCCTTCGCCCCCTTATGGGCGTGGATTTGCCGCTTGATGGAATGGATATCCGCCACCGCCGCGAAATCCAGGTAACGGCGCCAGACAAAGGGGCGAATTTCGCGCAGGAATGCCTCACCGGCGGCACGATCCGCCGCCACGGGCCGCGCCTTGATCATGGCGGCGCGTTCCCAATTCTGGCCCATGCTTTCGTAATAGGCGATGGCAGCAGGGATCGAGACCGCCAAGGGGGTTGCCGCCGGATCGGGCCGCAGCCGCAAATCGGTGCGGAACACATAGCCATCCGCGGTGCGTTCTTCCATTAATCGGACCAGGTCGCGCGCAATCCGCACATAAATCGCCTGGGCGCGATCCGGGTCCTGCGCCGCCGCCGGATCGTAAAGCACCATCAGATCAACATCGGATGAGTAATTCAGCTCCCGCGCGCCAAGCTTACCCATGCCAAGAATGACCAGGCCCGATTGCCGCCCGATGGATTTGGCATCCGCCTTGCCGCCACCGGTATGGCGCAAATCTCCCCGCGCCGCGGCATCGCGCAGCAGATGGGCGCAGGCGGTATCAATACTCAGCTCCGCCAAGTCGGAAAGCGCGCCAGTCACGCGATCCAGCCCCCAAAGCCCGCGAATATCGGCAAGCCCGGCCACCAGCGCCCCCTGGCGCTTGGCCTGGCGCAGCAAGCTTGCCAAGGCTGGGCGCGGTGTGGCGGGGTCCAGCCGCATCAACGGGTTTATGGCACGTTCAAAAGCCTCATCAGGGCCGCGTTCGGCCATGAAAAGCAGGGTGGGTGACTCACGCACCGCCAAATCGGCTAGATAGGGGCTATGACCCCCAAGCGCTTTCAATATCGCCGCGCCATCGGCGCTTTCGGCAAAGCGACGCTCCGCATCCCCCTTCTCGGTGAAATGCGCCCGGGCGAGGGCAGCGGCGGGCTTGTCGAATCCGCGGGGCAGGGGGAAAGCTGCTGGGGCAGGGGTCATGGGGGAATAGGGAAAGAGTGAGGCGGGTCGCAGGTCAAGCGGGGCGGGGGGTGAAGCTGCTGGCCAGAGTCTGCCTGACCTTGGCCTTGCTGGCTGGGCTGGCGCTTGGCGGCGCCGTCTGGCGGCTGGAACAGGGCCCGATCAGCCTGCCCTGGCTTGCCCGTCATGCCGAGAGCTTGGCCAATCATGCGCTGGCCGATCAAAATATTGTGATTGGCGCGGCGGAGATTTCCTGGGCGGGCTGGCGGGACGGGCATCGTTCGCCGATTGCCGTGCGGTTTTCCGATATCCGGCTTTCTGACAAGGAAGATGGGCTGATTGCCGTGCTGCCGCGGGTGGATGCGTCACTTTCCGCGGGCAGCCTGCTGCGCGGGCATATTGCCTTGCGCGGGCTGGAATTGCGCGGGCTTAGCCTGATCGCGAAGCGGGACAAGGCCGGCGCACTTTCGCTTGGATTGGCCGGAATACCAAAGGCCGAGCCCTCAGAAGCCGCAGCGGGTGAACTTGATGCCCTTGCCGAGATCATCACCGCCTGGCTGGCGCCGCCCAATGAAGAAACCGCGCTTTCGCCGATCCGGCGCATCGCGCTTGTCGATACCCGGCTGGCGCTCTCTGATGAGGCTTCCGGGCGGGTGGTGAGTGCCAATCTTGCTTCCCTTGTCGTGCAACGCCGCGCCGCTGGCGGGTTGGAATTGGCCGGGCGTGCCATGCTGGAATTGGCGGATCAGCGCATTCCGGTGGTGATTGCCGGCAATCTGGAACAGGCACTTTGGCGCGGGGAGGCATCACTGACCGCGCAAGGCATTCGCCCGGCAGTATTGGCTGGGGCGAGTGCGGAATTGGCACCTTTGGCGGCGCTGGAAACTGAAGCGGAAATCACCCTGATTGCGCGTTTCGCCGGGGCGCCGCGGCCGGATTTGCTCGTGGGGCGGCTGCGCACCGGTACTGGGGTTTTGCACATCCCGAATGATGGTGGGGATTTGCCCTTCGCCGCCATCCTATTGGATGCGACCTTGGGTGATGACGTGGTGCGGGTGGAACGCTTGGCTTTTTCCCCGCAGCCTTCCCCGCGCCCTGGTGCCACCCCACCGCCCGAGGTTTCGGCAGCTGGTGAGGCGCGTTTGCGGGCGGGTGTCTGGGATGTGGCGGCTGATGTCAGGCTACGCGGCTTGGATATTGCCGATCTGCCGCATTACTGGCCGCCAAGTGTTGCGCCCAAGCCGCGTGAATGGCTGGCGGAAAACCTGACTGCTGGCATGTTGCGCGAAGGCAATTGGCGCCTTGCCGCGCGGATGGGTGCGGATGGCAGCGGCGCGGAAGTCACTGAGATTTCCGGCATGGCGCGGGCGGATGGTGTTACCGTCCATTGGCTGCGACCCATTCCGCCTTTCCAAGGCGTCAGTGGAGAGGCACGTTTTTCGCTCGATAAGATCGATATTTCAGCGACCAGCGGTCAGCAATCCGGCACGGATATTGTGGCCGATGGCGCGACGGTTTTGATCAGTTTCGCAACCGATCCGGAAATAACGCGGGTTGAGGCACAGCTGCGCGGCCCGCTGGCCGAAGCCTGGGGCATTCTGCGCCATCCAAGGCTCAAGATTTTCGAAACTCGCCCGCCGCCGATCAATGACCCAACCGGGGTGCTGGAAAGCGGGACGCTCAAACTTGTCTTTCCGCTGATCAAGACGCTGGATATTGAAGAAATTGATATTCAGGCAGAACTTGACGTGCGCGATTTGCGCATCCCGCGCATTGCCTTTGACCGCGATCTGGAACGGGGCGTTGCGCGCGTTTCGGTCACCAATACCGGGCTGACGGCAACGGGCACTGGCGTGCTTGGCGATATTGAAGCGCGCATCCGTCAGGAAACAGATTTTCGCAACGGCCAGGCCAGTGACATTGTTTCGCGTGAAATCATCTCAGCGCGCGCCGATGCGCGGCAATTGGCAGCACTTGGGCTGGATGGCAGGCCGCTATTGGAAGGCCCGGTGCAGCTTGATGTGCGGAATGAAACCCGGCGCAACGGGCAATCCCGGCTTGCGGTGCGGGCTGATTTGCGCGCGGCGACGCTAAACCTTGAACCCCTGGCCTGGAGCAAGCCACCCGGCACCGCCGGGAATGCCGAAGCCATGGTGCTGATGCAGGGCGGCGCGGTGACGCTGATTGAAAGCTTCCGCATCGAAACGCCGGATGCGCTTATGCGTGGGCGGGCAAATGAGGTCCGCCAGAACGTCCCGCAGCGGATTGAACTGACCAGCGCAACATTGGGGAGATCGCGTTTCACCGCTGAACTGCGCCCGCCCGCAACGCGCGCCGGCGGGCAATGGGCGATCAATCTGCGCGGGCCGGTTTTGGATTTGGCGCCGGCGCTTGGCGCCCATACAGCGCCCGACAAGCCCGCCGAGGAAGGCGCAGCCGCGCGCATTGCGGCGCGCTTTGATCGTGTGTTGCTGCCGCATGGGAAGGAAATTGCGGGGCTGGAAGCCGCACTCAGGGTCAATGCCTTTGGGGTTATGCAGCAGGCCAATATCAGCGCCCGCTTGCAGGAACGCGGCAGTTTTACGCTGAACATCACCCCTGATGGTCAGCGCCGCGCGCTGGGCCTAACCAGCGACAATGGCGGCGAATTGCTGCGCAGCTTTGATGTGCTGAAAACGATCCAGGGCGGCAAGCTGACGGTCACGGCGCATTTTGAAAATTCGCGCCCTGGCGCGATGCTCACCGGGGATGCGGTGCTGGAGGAATTTGTGGTGCGGGACGCGCCTGGGCTCGGCAAGGTTTTGCAAGCCATGACGCTTTACGGGCTGGTGGATGCGTTGCGTGGCCCCGGCCTGAATTTCTCCCGCGCTACCATGCCCTTCAGCCTGAGCCCGGAGGCTTTGGTTTTGCAGGATGCGCGGGCCTTTTCATCCTCGCTCGGCGTGACGGCCAAGGGGCGCTTGGATCGCGTGCGGGATACGGTTGACCTGGAAGGCACCATTGTGCCCGCCTATTTTTTCAATACCTTGCTTGGGCGTATTCCGATTTTCGGGCGTATTTTCAGCCCGGAAGAAGGTGGCGGCGTATTCGCCGTTTCCTATCGCATGCGCGGGCCGATGAATGATCCGCAGACCAGCATCAATCCGCTGGCCGCGCTAACACCGGGCTTCCTGCGCGGTATTTTTGGCATTGGTCAGGAACCGGCGGGGCAGGCGCCGCGGCAATAGGAAGGGGTGCACGCCAAGCGGCTTCGCTTGGCTTGAATTGGACAAAAAAAGGGCGGCCCCGAAGGACCGCCCCATTTTTCGCAAGCTGCGATGGATCAGAAATCCATCCCGCCCATGCCGCCACCGGGCGGGCCACCGGCCGGCGCCGACTTCGGCTCCGGACGCTCAGCCACCATCGCTTCGGTGGTGATCAGCAGGGAGGCGACAGAAGCCGCATCCTGCAGCGCGGTACGCACAACCTTGGTCGGGTCAATGATGCCGGCCGAAACCAGATCCTTGTACTCGTCCTTCTGTGCGTCATAGCCATGCGTATAGGCATCGCTCCGCAGCACTTCACCCGCGATCACCGCGCCGTCCTTGCCGGCGTTTTCAGCGATCTGCTTCAAGGGCGCCTGGATGGCGCGGCGGATGATTTCAATCCCCACCTGCTCATCATTGTTGGCACCCTTGAGGCCGCCGAGGTTGGTCGAAGCGCGCAGCAGGGCCACGCCACCACCCGGCACGATGCCTTCCTGCACGGCAGCGCGGGTCGCATGCAGCGCGTCGTCCACGCGGTCCTTGCGTTCCTTCACTTCCACTTCGGTCGAGCCACCAACGCGGATCACGGCAACGCCACCGGCGAGCTTCGCCAGACGTTCCTGCAGCTTTTCACGGTCGTAGTCCGAAGTGGTTTCTTCGATCTGCGCCTTGATCTGCTCGCAACGGCCGGAGATCTGGTCCTTCGCACCAGCGCCATCAACGATGGTGGTGTTTTCCTTCTCGATCCGCACGGTCTTGGCGCGGCCGAGCTGCGCGAGTGTCACGCTTTCGAGCTTGATGCCAAGGTCTTCGCTGATCACTTCACCGCCGGTCAGGATCGCAATGTCTTCCAGCATTGCCTTGCGACGATCACCGAAGCCAGGCGCCTTCACGGCCGCGATCTTGAGGCCACCGCGCAGCTTGTTGACGACCAGGGTCGCCAGCGCTTCGCCTTCCACATCTTCGGCCACGATCACGAGCGGACGGCCGGACTGCACAACCGCTTCAAGCAGCGGCAGCATCGGCTGAAGCTGGGACAGCTTCTTTTCGAAGATCAGGATGTACGGATTGTCCATTTCCGCGATCATCTTTTCCGCATTCGTGATGAAATACGGGGAGACATAGCCGCGGTCGAACTGCATGCCTTCAACGACATCAAGTTCGGTCTGGATGGACTTGGCTTCTTCAACCGTGATCACGCCTTCATTGCCGACCTTTTCCATGGCCTGGGCAATCATTTCGCCGATCTCGGATTCGCCATTGGCAGAAAGCGTGCCAACCTGCGCCACTTCGGCAGAGGTGGTGATCTTCTTGGTCTTGGCTTCCAGTTCGGCCACGATGCTGGCGACGGCTTTATCAATGCCGCGCTTCAGATCCATCGGGTTCATGCCGGCGGCAACGGCCTTGGCGCCTTCGCGCACAATGGCTTGCGCCAGCACGGTCGCGGTGGTGGTGCCATCGCCAGCAAGATCATTGGTCTTGGAGGCGACTTCGCGCACCATCTGCGCGCCCATGTTTTCGAACTTGTCAGCCAGTTCGATTTCCTTCGCGACCGTCACACCGTCCTTGGTGATGCGGGGCGCGCCGAAGCTTTTGTCGATAACGACATTGCGGCCCTTGGGGCCGAGGGTCACTTTTACGGCGTCGGCCAGGATGTCCACACCGCGGAGCATACGCTCGCGGGCCTGGGCGCCGAACTTTACGTCCTTAGCAGCCATGTTTGCGTGTCCTTTTCAGGTTCTGATTGGAAAATCGGCGATCAGGCAGCCAGGATGCCCATGACGTCGGATTCCTTCATGATCAGGAGCTCCTCGCCATTCAGCTTCACTTCGGTGCCGGACCACTTGCCGAACAGGATGCGATCGCCAGCCTTGACGTCGAGCGGACGAAGATCGCCCTTTTCGTTCAAGGTGCCGGCGCCCACGGCGACGACTTCGCCTTCCTGGGGCTTTTCCTTCGCGGTGTCGGGGATGATGATACCACCGGCGGTCTTTTCTTCCGCATTAACGCGGCGAACCAGAACGCGGTCATGCAGGGGACGAAATTTCATAAGGTCCTCTCCTGAGCCTCGGGTTGATGACGGCTCGCTCTGGGAAGCCTGACCGGTCACCGGGGGTGCCCCGGCCGTTAGCACTCCCCCCAGAGGAGTGCTAGCGATGTAGGCCGGGCGATCCGGGGCGTCAAGCGGTTGGCAGCACTCAAAATGCGCTAGTGCTAACACATTGATCTCAATTATTTTTCTTGCAAATCCCCGGAGTCCTTGTGGCAGGCTTCCGATTGGCCCCGGCGGGTTGGCCCGCTGCTTGGGCTTGGATATGGCAAGAGGAAAGGAAGATGAGCCTTAAGCTTCAGGGGTTGGAAAGCGTGGTGCGTATCCCGGATTGGCGCCTGACCACGGCTGAATTGGTCTATCATCTGCCCGATCATCCGCATGTGCTGCAAAGCTTCATTTGGCAAAAGCTGGATCGGGCGCCGGATTTCCCGGAGCTGGACCGGTTCCTGGCGTTTTGGCAGCGCGAAATTGATGGGCCGTTGCATTCAGTCCGCGTTGCCTCGGCCGCGCTGACGCGCCCGGCGGAGCTGCGCTATGCCAATGGGGTGTTTACGCTGCACTAAAACCCCTCGACACTGGGTGGCGACGACGAAGGGGGCTTGAGCGACCATGCGCCACATCCAGCAGCCTGGCCCGCCGGGGCCTCAGCGCATCATCGCCCATCCGGTGCGGGCGCAGGCGATTGACGCGGAATTGCCACGCGGCGCCAGCCTGCTGAGCGCATTGCATGATTTGGCCCGCACCCATGGGGCAGAAGGCGGGTGCCTGAACCTTTCAGGCGGAGCGCTTGGGCCATTCGCCTATGTTATTCCGGCGCTGGCGCCGGACCCGTCCCATGCCGCCTATTACAGCGATACTTTCCGCCCAGCCGGCACCACGCGGCTTGATGTCGCTTCGATCACCGTTGGTTTTCGCGATGGCGCGCCTTTCTTTCACTGCCACGGCTTTTGGACCGAAGCCGATGGCTGCGCCGGTGGCGGCCATATGCTGCCGGAGGAATCCATCATCGCCGTGCCCATTCGCGCGCAAGGCGTGCTGATTTCAGGTGCTCGGTTTGAAGCGCGCCAGGATGCGGAAACCGGCTTCAAGCTTTTCACGCCGGTCGCCACCTCGCCGCCGAGTGCCACCAGTGCCAATGGCATCGCGATCCGGCTTTGCCCCAATCAGGACATCACCGCAGCCCTTGAAGCGGCGGTGGCGAGCGCTGGCTTCGGTGCGGCGCGGCTGCATGGCGGTGTCGGCAGTATTATTGGCGCGCGTTATGCCAATGCGCCGCCCGTGCATAATTTCGCGACTGAAATGCTGATCCGCGATGGCCTGATCCGCCCCAGCGCCACGCGGCTTGACGTGGCGCTGGTGGATCTGACCGGGCAGTTGAGCGCAGGCGTACTCACGCCCGGCGATAATCCCGTGCTGATGACGCTGGAAGCGGTGTTGACGCCAGACTAAAGGTATTTGCCGCGCTCCAGAATCTCGAGCGCATATTCCTTATAGGTGATGCCGAGTTCCTCGGCGCGCGCCAGACGCCTTAGCGCAATTTCCCTCGGCGGGGTTTTCCAGGCGCGCTTATGCGCGCGGCGCCAATGCCAGGCGCGCCAGGATGCATTGACATCCTCTTCCTCATCCAGCGGCGGGCCGCCATTATGGCGTGGCGCTGGTGGCAGCATGTCAGATGCCACTCTCGGGCGGCATGGTGGCGGCGAAGGAAGCGCGGCCTGATGCGCGGTCAAACCAGGTGGCAAGGCCGGGCAGGCTGGCGCGCCACTGCCACACGCGGTGGCGCCTTTCGCAATAGCCAAGCACGGCCAGCAGCGCGAGGAAGCCGGCATCAGGCGTAGCATAAACGCCACGCGCAACATCATCTTGCAGCGCGGCGGCGATGCGCGCGGCGCGAGTTTCCTCCAAAGCAATCACGCCCGGTGATCTTTCATGCACCGGCCGGCGCAATTCGCGGTTCCAGACTGCGATGCCATCCAGCATGCCAAGCACGCGGCCATAAGCGGCAAGCCGCTTCCAGCCATCCGCGCCATCACCCAAAAGGCGTTTTCCCGGCGATACGAGACTATCCAGCACCAACAGAATGGGCGTGGTTTCTGTGACTGTGGTGCCATCCGCCAGCACAAGCGATGGCACGCGCCCAACCGGGTTATGCGGCAACAGCGTGGATGCCGGATCGCGCAATGTGGATTCGGTGAAGGCAACGCGGCCTTCAAGGCCAAGTTCCAGCACGGCCATGCGGGCGATGCGGGCATAGGGCGAACCGGCGGAATAAAAAAGCTGCATGGGAAAAGGCTAACCCGTTACGCCGCGCCTGACGAGAGGCTGCATTTCACCGCGGCCTGCAGCGCATTTGCCGGGCCGCCACCCACTTCCACTTGGCTTGAAAATGCTTCGCTTTGGGGTAAACCCGCGCCCATGAACGCGAAGACCCCCTATGATCCCGCCGCTGATGGTTGGACGGATTTCGTCTGGCATGAGGATGGCTTCCCCGCTTTGGTTGGCCCTTTTTGGCAGAAGACCGTGGATGGGCGGCGCCTGCATGGGCTGCTGGTCGAAGAAAAGCACAGCAATATCCATGGCATTGTCCATGGCGGCATGATTTCTACCTTCTTGGATCAAACCCTTGGCCATACGGTCTGGGAAGCCGCAGATCGCGGGCCCAATGTCACCATTCAACTCAATCTGCATTTCATCTCCGGCGCCAAGCAGGGGGATTTCCTGATCGCGGAAGGTGAGGTGATGCGCGTGACGCGTTCTGTGGTGTTTGTGCGCGGGCGCCTGACGGCGGGCGATAAGTTGATTGCCCATGCCGATGGGGTTTGGAAGCGGCTGGGGACGGGGTAGGGAAGATCATCGGGTTGCGCGCGGTGGCGCTGCCTGCAAAGCTTTTGGGAAGTGCCGCCCATCAGCGCGGCAATTGATCCGGGAGAACGCCATGATCCGCCGCCGCACCCTTCTCGCCGCACCCTTGGCCTTGGCCGCCGCCACCCAACCTGCCGCCGCGCAATCTGGCGCCGCCTGGCCCGCGGGGCGCCCCATTCGGCTTGCGGTTGGCTTTCCGCCCGGCGGTTCAGGCGATTTTCTGGCGCGCACGCTGAGCGAGCCTTTGGCGCGCGAATTGGGTGGCGCCACCATTATCGTGGATAACCGCCCCGGTGCCGGTTCCAATATCGCCGCTGAACATGTCGCGCGGACTGAGCCCGATGGTTACACCATTCTGCTCGGCGGCAATTTCACCCATGCGGTGAACCCGGCCATGTATCGCCGCCTGCCCTTTGATCCCATCAATGATTTTACGCCCATCACGCGGGTGAGCGACCTGCCCTTGATTATCGCCGTGCGCGCGGATGCGGGCATCAATAACCTTGCCGATTTGGCAGCGCGGATGCGCGCGCAGCCGGGGCGCTGGAATTACGCCACGCCGGGCATCGGCACGCCAAGCCATCTGGTCGGCGCCAAGCTTGCGAAGGTAACCGGGCAGGATATTACGCATGTGCCTTTCCGTGGGGGCGCGCCTTCCCTGCAAGCCGTGCTGGCGGGGGATGTGCAAATCCTGGTGGGCACACCGCCTGTCGCCTTGCCGCAAATTCGCGCCGGCACGCTGAAGGCACTTTCGCTCAGCACGCGCTTGCCATCGCCGGTCATTCCCGATGTGGCAGGCAGTGGCGCGGCGGGGTTGCCCGCGCTGGATATCACCGGCTGGTGGGGCGTTTGGACCGCGGCGCGTTTGCCCGCGCCCATCAGGGACCGGCTATTCACGGCCTTTCGCGCTGTGCTGGCGCAGCAGCCCGTGCAGGCGCGCTTTGCGCAGGAAGGGCTGCAAGCGCTGCCGAGTGAAAGCCCGGAAGAATTTAGCCGCTTCGTGCGGGCCGAAATGCCGATCTGGGCGGAAATTGTGAAGGATGCCGGCGCGACGGCGGATTGATCCCTAGTTCAGGCATAATCTGGCGGCGATTGCCTTGAAGCGCTTGCGGCGCAAGACTGCGGCCTGCGTTTCGGAGGAAGCCCATGGATCAAGCCTTCATCCCCGCCATTTTCATGCGCGGCGGTTCCAGCAAAGGCGTGTTTTTTCATGCGCGCGACCTGCCCATGGATCGCGCCGCTCGGGACGCGATTTTCTTGGCGGTGCTGGGCAGCCCTGATCGCTATGGTCGGCAATTGGATGGCATGGGCGGGGGCATTTCTTCACTTTCCAAAGCCGTGATCATTGGCCCGCCGACGCATCCAGATGCCGATGTGGATTATCTGTTCGCGCAAGTCGCGGTGGATAAGCCCGTGGTGGATTGGTCAAGCAATTGCGGCAATCTATCCTCGGCTGTCGGCCCTTTCGCAGTAGATGAGGGGTTGTTGCGCGTGGCGGATGGGGAAGCGCTGGTGCGGATCCATCAGGTGAACACAAAGCGCATCATCCATGCGCGCTTTCCGGTGCGTGGCGGCAAGGCAGTGACAGGCGGCGATTTCACCATGGCCGGTGTTTCGGGTGCTGGTGCGCGCATCAGGCTCGATTTTCTGGCGCCCGGCGGCGGCGCAACCGGGCGCCTGCTGCCAACAGGAAACGCGCAAGACCTGCTGCACCATGAAGGCCGCGCTTATGCCGCAAGCCTGATTGATGCCGCCAATGCCTGCGTGTTTCTGGATGCGCGCGATTTGGGCCTGAACGGCACGGAAAGCCCCGAGATGATTGAAGCGGACCCCGCGCATATGGCGCTGCTGGATACGCTGCGCCGCAAGGCGGGCGTGATGATGGGGTTGGCCGCAACACCGGAAGCGATTGGCTTGGCCTTGCCAAAAATCGCCGTGGTGGCGCCGCCTTCGGCATATGCTGCCTTGGATGGTGCGCGTTACGGCGCTGGAAGCCATGACATCGCCGTGCGCATGATTTCGATGGAACGCGCCCATCGTGCCGTGCCGCTCACGGGCGCGATGTGCCTTGGGGTCGCCAGCCGTATCTCAGGGACCGTGCCACATCGCCTGGCGGGGCCGCCCGCGCGCGCCGATGAAACGCGGGTTGCGAATCCCTCTGGCATTCTCTCAGTTGGCGCTGAAGTCAGCGAAAATGCCGCTGGCTGGCATGCGGAAAGCGCTGTGGTATTCCGCAGCGCAAGGCGCCTGATGCAAGGCGCGGTTGCTGTGCCGGCGGCGCTGGTTTGATTGGCCTTGGGTGAACATGGAAATGATGCGCAAACCTGCCTTTCTGCTGCCGCGCGGCGCCTGCGATACGCATGTGCATATCTGGGGGCCGTTTGATCGCTTTCCTTTGGCCAAAGGCGCGCCCTATACGCCGCCGGAACGTAACTTCGATGATCTGATGGCGTTGCATCAAAGGCTTGGCGTGGAACGCGCCGTCATTGTGCAAACCACCGTCTATAAGGCTGATAACCGCGCCATGCTGGATGGCATTGCACGCAGTGCTGGCCGCTGGCGCGGCGTGGCGCTGATTGATGAATGCTTTGATGATGCCGCGTTTCGCGCCTTGCATGAAGGCGGTGTGCGTGGCGTGCGCTTTGGCTTTGTGAAGCATTTGGGTGGTGTGCCGGATTTGGCGCTGGTACGTCGCACCGCCGCGCGCATTGCAGCGATGGGCTGGCATTTGGTGCTGCATCTGGATGCCGGGAATATCCCTGAATTTCTAGAATTTTTCGGTGAACTCAACCTTCCGGTGGTGGTGGACCATATGGGGCGTGTCCCGGTGCGCGATGGCTTGGAACAGCCCCCGTTTCGCATTCTGTTGGAATTGCTGAAGCGCCCGAATTGGTGGGTGAAGGTATCCGGCGCGGAACGTATCTCTGAAACCGGCCCGCCTTTTGCGGATGCAATTCCCTTCGCACAACGGCTGATTGCGGCGGCGTCTGATCGCGTCTTGTGGGGCACGGATTGGCCGCACCCCAATGTGCGTTTCGAACCGGATGAGGCGGATTTGGTGGATTTGCTGCCAAGCTTTGCTGACGCTGCGGCGTTGCAGCAGGTTCTGGTGGATAACCCTGCAAGGCTCTATGGATTCCTATGATTGGAGTGAAGACTATGCAGGACCGAACGAACGGACCACTTGCAGGTATTCGTGTGCTTGATCTTTCCTCGGTCGTGGTGGGGCCTGTCTGTACCGGTGTTCTCGCGGAACATGGGGCAGAGGTGATCAAGCTTGAAAGCCCGGGCGGTGACTTGCTGCGTCAGCTTGCCGGCAAGGGGCGCTCACCCGGCATGAATGGCAAATTCCTCAATTTCAATCGCGGCAAGAAATCCATCGCACTTGATCTGAAAGCGCCTGCCGGGCTTGCGGCGTTGCATCGCTTGGCCGCGACGGTGGATGTCTTTGTCAGCAATATCCGCCCGGATGCGCAAGCGCGGCTTGGCGTGGATGCGGCAAGTCTGCGTGCCATCGCGCCCCGTCTGATCCATTGCGCCATCACGGGTTTCGGCTCCGGCGGGCCATATGCCGGCAGGCCGGCCTATGACACGGTGATCCAAGGGGCTGCCGGTGTTGCGGGCTGTTTTGAAGCCTCCACCGGGGAACCGCGCTATGTGCCGATGCTGGTGGCTGATCACACCGTTGGGCTGATTGCCGCGCAGATGATAGGCTTCGCGCTTTATCGGCGTGAGAAAACCGGCGTGGGTGAGGCGATTGAAGTGCCGATGTTCGAAAACATGGCCGCCTATGTCATGATGGAACATCTGGGCGCCATGTCCTTCCGTCCCGCGCTTGGCCCGCCAGGAGATCACCGGGTGTTGAGCCCCGATGCGCGGCCCTTACCAACTTCCGATGGCTATATCTGCATTTCCGCCAATACGGATGCGCAGGCCCATGCGTTTTTTGATGCGATTGGCCGGCCTGAATTGAAAACCGATCCGCGCTTTGCCACCATCGCCGGGCGCACCGCCAATACGCGCGACTATTTTGCCATTCGCGCGGGTGGGTTGAAGGGCAAAACCTCCGCCGAATGGCTGGCGATTTTCGATAGGCTGGATGTTCCCGCCTCACCCTACAACACCATCGCGGGCCTGCTGGATGATCCGCATTTGCTCGCGGTTGGCATGGTGCAGGAAGAAGAACACCCGACCGAGGGTGCAACCTATGCCATCGGTCAGCCGAATCGCTTTTCCGGCGGTAATGCGCTGCCCGGGAGGCCAGCGCCGCGGCTTGGGCAGGATGGCGCGGCGCTTTTGGCCGCGGCTGGCATGAAGGCGGCAGAGATTGATGCTTTGAAGCGCGATGGCGTGCTGCTGGAAGCTGAATGACGACCATAAATACAAGGAATGTTCCATGACCCGTCCCTTTGAAGGCATTCGCATTATTGATGCGACGCATGTTCTGGCTGGCCCCTTCGCGGCCTATCAACTGGCGTTGCTGGGTGCCGATGTTATCAAGATTGAACACCCTGAAGACCCGGACCAAAGCCGCGTCAGCGGCGGCGATTGGGATCTCAATCGCGCCGGTATGGGGAGTTATTACCTGACCCAAGGATCAAACAAGCGCAGCATGACGCTTGACCTGAAACAGGAAGCTGCGCGCGAGATTTTCCGCAAACTGATTGCGGGCGCTGACGTGCTGGTGGAAAATTTCCGCCCTGGCGCCTTCGCGGCTTTGGGCCTGGGGTATGAGGATTTGCTGAAGACCAATCCGCGGCTGATTTATTGCTCCATCTCGGCCTTTGGTCATGGCGGGCCGCGTGGTGAGCAGACCGCTTATGATCACGTTATCCAAGCGACATCGGGCATCATGGCTTGTACTGGCACGCCTGAGGTGAACCCGATCAAATTCGGCGCCCCGGCGATAGATTACGCCACCGGCACCATGGGCGCCTTTGCCTTGTCCGCAGCGCTGTTCCAGCGCGAGAAAACCGGGCGCGGCCAGCATATTGATCTTGCCATGCTGGATGTCGCGATGATGATGATGGCAAGCCATGTCACATCCTATGCGCGCAGCGGCAAACCCGCGCGCCCGCGCGGCAATGATCATGAATATGCGACGAATAGCTGCTATCAGACTGCAGATGGGCTGGTGATGATTGGTGCGAGCAATCTGCGCCAACAACGCCGACTTTGGCATGCGCTCGGCAGGCCCGATATGGCGAAGGATAGCAACGAAGCGCGCCACGCTGACCGCGCAAATGAAGCCGCCACGCTGGCGGAGTTGTTGAAGGCCAAGAGTGCTGCCGAATGGGAAAGCTACTTGCAGGCGCGCCATGTGCCAGCGGGACGGGTGCGCAACCTTGCTGAATCACTCGCTGATCCGCAGATCAAGGGGCGCGGCGTGGTGCATCACTTTGAAGCCGCGCCTGGTGTGACAGGATCATTCTCGGTCCCCGTCGCGGCATTTGGCTTTGCGCATGGCGGGCCGCGCGTGGATACGCCGCCGCCACCGCTTGGCGCCGATAATGATGCCATCCTGGCTGAACTTGGTTATGATGAAGCCGCACGCGCTAAACTGCGCGCCAGCGGCACGATTTGAAACAGGTGCAAAGCATGACCCAATTCACCTTCGACCACATTCATCTGCGTAGCCCCGATCCGGAAGCGACTGCGGTTTTCTATGAACGCATGTTCGGTGCCGAGGTTTTGCGTTCCACCCAGCAGGGCGAACCGCGTGTGGATATCAGGCTTGGCGGGCAGATTATTTTTATCGCGCCCATCAAGGGCGATGATGTGGCGCCACCGCCCAGCATGCCGTATCGCGGACTTGAACATATCGGCCTTTCAGTCACAGGAATTGATCATGTGGTGGCGGAATTGAAGGCCAAGGGTGCTGAATTCACCATGGAGCCAACGTCCATCCGCCCCGGCATTCGCATTTGTTTTGTGCGCCGGCCGGAGAATGTCGCGATTGAATTGCTGGAACGCAGCGCCTGAAAACTCTCGTCATTGGCGCGGGTCCCGCCGGCTTGATGGCGGCGGAAGCTGCGGTGCAAGCCGGCGCCACCGTGATGGTGGCCGATCACATGCCATCGCCCGCGCGCAAGCTGCTGATTGCCGGGCGCGGCGGGCTGAACCTCACGCATTCCGAAGCGCTGCCACATTTTCTGAAGCACTATGGTTCGGCGGGGGCGCATCTTGCGCCGCATATCTGCGCCTTCCCGCCCGAGGCTTTGATCGCCTGGACTGAGGGCTTGGGTCAGCCTTGTTTCATTGGCTCTTCTGGTCGGGTTTTTCCGCGTGCCATGAAGGCATCGCCGCTGCTGCGTGCCTGGATGGCGCGATTATCCGCGCTTGGTGTGCAACTGGCCACGCGCCATCGCTGGCTTGGCTTTGCGGCAGATGGTGCGGCGCGTTTCGCCACACCGGAGGGTGAACAACAAATAAAAGCCTCAGCCATCATTCTGGCACTTGGCGGCGCTTCCTGGCCACGGCTTGGTTCGGATGGTGCCTGGCCCGCGCTTTTGCAGGCCATCGCCACGCGTCCCTTTGCGCCATCCAATATGGGCTTCGCCATTCCCTGGTCTGATCATCTGCGCCAGCGCTTCGCAGGTATGCCACTCAAGCGTATTGCACTTTCCTTTGATGGGGCCACGCAACGCGGTGAGGCAATGATCACCGAAGCAGGCATTGAAGGCGGCGCTGTCTATGCTTTGAGTGCCTTGTTGCGCGATGCGCTGCAACGGCAACACAGCGTTACGCTACATCTTGATCTTCGGCCTGATGTAAGCTTGGCCGATCTGCGCGCACGGCTTGCGGGCAGGCGCGGCAGCCTCTCGCTCACCAATCATCTCCGCCGCAATGCAGGGCTGGCACCGGTAGGAATTGCGCTGGTGCAGGAAGCGCTGAAGGCCGGTGCAGAACAAGGCGACCTTGCGGGTCTGGTCAAGGCGCTGCCCTTGCAGGTGACAGGCTGCTTCCCCATCGCGCGCGCCATATCCTCAGCGGGTGGGCTTTCCTGGGCGGAGCTTGATGAAAACCTGATGCTGCGCCGCTTGCCGGGCGTTTTCGCTTGTGGCGAAATGCTCGATTGGGAAGCGCCAACGGGGGGCTATTTGCTGCAAGCCTGTTTCAGCACAGGCCGCGCTGCTGGCCTGGCGGCGGCGCGGTATATAACTAGATGTTCATAGTATCTAACAACAGGGGATGACCATGGCGGAATTTGACCTTGTGGTACGTGGCGGAGAGGTTGCAACCGGCTTCGGCACGACGCGCTGCGATATCGGCGTGAAGGATGGCCGCATTGTGGCGCTTGGCGAAAAGCTTTCCGATGGTGCGCGTGTGGTGGATGCCGCCGGGATGCTGGTGCTGCCGGGCGGCGTGGATAGCCATTGCCATATCGAAGAACCCTCTCGTGGTGGCTATGCCAGTACCGGGGCGGCGGAACCGCCTTTGGTCGTAAATGAGGAAAGCTTCGCCACTGCGTCCAACGCCGCCTTTGCGGGTGGCACAACTTCCGTTGTCTGTTTTATTCCTCAATGGAAAGGACGTGGCGTTTGGGAACGCTATACGGATTACCGCGCCCGCGCCGCGCGCGGCATGATTGACCATTCCTTCCATCAGATCATCAGCGACCCGACTGATGTGGTGATGGATCAGGAAGTGCCGCGCCTGGTTGCGGAAGGTGTACGCAGCCTCAAGGTCTTCCTCACCTACGAACCCTTGCATTTGAATGATGCGCAGTATCTGCGTGTTCTCACCAAGGCGCGCACCCTGGGCTGTCTAGTGACGGTGCATTGCGAAAATTATGAGGCGATCAATTGGCGCACCCATGAATTGCTGAAGCATGACATGACAGCGCCGAAATACCATGCCTGGGCGCGCCCACCCGTGGTGGAACGTGAAGCGACGCATCGCGCCATTGCACTTGCTGAATTGGTGGATCAGCCGATTCAGATCTTCCATGTCTCCTGCGAAGAAGCCGCCGAAGAAATCGCGCGCGCCCAGGCGCGTGGCGTGAAGGTATGGGGTGAAACCTGCCCGCAATATGTCAGCCTGACCGCTGCCGATATGGATCGCCCCGGCTTTGAAGGCGCCAAATTCATGTGCAGCCCCGCACCGCGCAGCCGCGCAGAACATGAACGCGTGTGGGAAATGATCAGGCGCGGTACTTTGGATGTGATCTCATCCGATCACTGCGCCTTTTCCTTTGAAGGCGATCGTGGCAAGCGCCAGAATGGTTCGGATGCGGTGTTTCGCGATATTCCAAACGGCATACCGGGTTTCACCGCACGCCTGCCGATCATTTTCAGCGAAGGTGTTTCCAAGGGCCGCATTAGCCTCGATGAATTCGTGCGGCTTACCAGCACCAACCCCGCGCGCTTAATGGGATTGGCACCACGCAAAGGTGCCATTGCTATCGGAGCGGATGCGGATTTGGCGCTTTGGGATCCCAAGAAGAAAGTCACCATCACCAATGCGTTGATGCAGCACGCGATTGACTACACGCCCTATGAGGGGATGGAGGTCACCGGCTGGCCGGTCATGACCATCCGGCGTGGTGATGTGGTGATGCGCGATGGCAAGGTGCAGGCCGAACCGGGCACTGGGCGCTTCCTGCCGCGCGGGCCATACGCCATGATCAAGCCACGGGGAATCACGCCTGATGGGTTTGATCCCGCGCCGCCGCCAGCACACTAAAAACCAAGCGGCGCGGCGCTGGCATCACCCGCGCTGCGTCACCTGCACGCTTGCTTCAAGCCCAAGCGCTGCGGCCAAGGTTTCAAGCCGCCGCAACACGCTTTCACCCGCGAAAACACCGCTGCCCTCAATCAACCGCAGCACCAACCGTCCGCCGCGGCGTTCCAAGGATGTGCCTGCAAGCAAGACCGTCGTGCCACCTGATAGCGTATAGGCCAGGCGAAATGCTGCACCTAAAATCTCCGCGCGCCGTAGCGTTCCCACATCCAACAGCAGCCGCGCGGAAGGCAGGAAGGGCGCCTCAGCCTCAGCCTCGTAGCGAAGCGCTGCGGCAAGCGCCAGGAAGGCGCGGCCATGATGGTCAAAGCCCACACCAGGCTGGCGCAATACACGGAAAAACGCGTGTTCGGCGCGGTAATCAGGATGATCATGGCTGCCGATATCGCTCACCCAACAGGCAGCTTCGCGCAGGCCCAGCGCAAGCGGCGTTTCATCTTCAAACAACGGCGCAGTCCAGGCGAAAAGTGCGGGCGGCATGGTCTGGTCTCGCCCGAAACGCAGTGACATTTCATGCGCCGCGGCCAGCAGCGGATCGCGCTTGCGTTCTGCTGTATCAAGCAGACGCGCATACCAGCCTTCCCGCAGCCCATTGGCGCTGAAGATTACGCGGCGTGCGCCGCTCGCGCGCAGCAAGCGGCGCAATACCAGGGCGGCAAAGGGCAGATCCGCCAGGCGTTTGCTTGGCGCGCCTGCCATCCGTTCCAATGTGCGCCGCGTTGCCGCCATCAATACGCCCGACAAATCGCGCGCTTCTTCGCGCGTCAGCGCGTAATGATGCACGATGGAAAGCGGATAGCCGGTCTGTGCCATGTGCATGCGGGCCATGGCGCGCCAGGCACCACCCACAAGATATAAATCCCGCCCGGATGCGCCATGCACCCAGGGCATACGCGCCAATTCTTCCGTGACAATCGCGCGCGCTTTGGCGGTATCGCCCTTCGCGCGATCCGCCAGCCGAATGGTGCCAATGGGCAGGCTGCCGGTCTTGCCTTGCTCACCCTGATGGAGTTCCACCAATTCCAGGGAACCGCCACCAATATCGCCGAGCAGCCCATCCGCGCCGGGAAAGCCCAGCAGCAAGCCACCGGCGGAAAGGCGTGCTTCCTCATCACCTGTCAGGATATGGATCGGCACGCCGGGCAGTTTTTCATTGAGCGCCGCAACAAAGGCTGTCCCATTGGATGCGTCACGCACGGCGGCAGTTGCCAGAACTTCGATCGGCGCAGCCCCCATGGCGCGTGCTACTGCGTGGTAGCGCTGCATGATCGTGATCGCCTGCTCAACTGCATCGGCATTGAGCTGCCCCGTATCATGCAATCCACGGCCAAGTCCCAGCACCGCCTTTTCATTGAAGATAGTGACGGGGTTGCGCCCGCGTCCTTCAAAGACAACCAGGCGCACGGAATTGGAGCCCAAATCAACCACACCGCAGCGGGTGGCCGTGATTTCCGTGTCCGATGGCGGCATAAGCAAAGCGTCGTCCATCAATCCTGCTTCACGCGATCCTGCCGCTGGCGGCGCGGTGCACGCGCCAGCGCACTGCCACGCCCCGAAAGCGATGGATTGGTCATGAAATACTCATGCGCCGAGACGCCATTCTCCGGCGCTTCGATCCGCGCCCAATGCCCATCCGGGCCAAGCTGCCAGCTTTGCAGCGTATCCTTCAGGTTGATGACCATGATCTGATCCAGCACCTGCGCATGCACCGTCGGGTTTTCCACCGGCACCATGGTTTCCACGCGCCAATCCATATTGCGCGCCATCCAATCGGCGGATGAGATATAAACCTTGGCGCGGCGCGATGGCAGCCGATGGCCATTGCCAAAAACATAAATGCGCGAATGCTCCAGAAAACGCCCGACAATGGATTTGACGCGGATATTGTCTGAAAGCCCCGGCACACTTGGGCGCAGGCAGCAAATGCCGCGCACAATGGCATCCACCTTCACGCCAGCCTTTGAAGCCGCATACAGCGCATCAATCAGCACCTCGTCCACCAGCGAATTCATTTTGATCCAAATTGCTGCTGGCTTGCCTTCCCGGGCGAAGGCGATTTCCTGGCGGATCATCGCAAGCAAGGCCGGGCGCGTGGTGAGGGGTGAAAAGGCAAGCTTTTCCATCGTCTCAGGCCGTGCATAGCCGGTCATGTAATTGAACAGCTTGGCAGCATCACGCGTCAGCGCCGGATCGGCGGTGAAATAGGAAAGATCAGTATAGATGCGCGCCGTGACGGGATGATAATTGCCCGTGCCAAAATGCGCGTAGGATCGCAATTGCTGCCCTTCGCGCCGCACCACCAAGCTTACTTTGGCATGCGTCTTCAGTTCCACAAAACCATAAACCGTCTGCACCCCGGCGGCTTCCAATTCGCGGGCGAGCGCGATGTTGCGTTCTTCATCAAAACGCGCCTTCAATTCAATAATGCCGGTGACGCTTTTGCCGGCCTCGGCCGCTTCAATCAGCGCCTTGGCAATCGGGCTGTCGCGCGTGGTGCGATAAAGCGTTTGCTTGATCGCGATCACATTCGGATCACGCGCTGCCTGCCTGAGGAATTGCACCACTACATCGAAGCTTTCGTAAGGGTGATGGACCACAATATCTTTGGCACGAATGGCGGCAAAGCAATCGCCACCGAAATCCAGGATGCGTTCGGGAAAGCGCGGCGTATAGGGTGTGAACAGCAGATCAGGCCGATCATCCACAATCAATTGGGTCAGATCAGAAAGCCCAAGCAGCCCATCCACGACAAATACTTCAGACCTTGACGCATCCAATTCCTCAGCGACGAAATCCAGAATATCGGGCGGCGTATTGGCGGTGACGGAAAGCCGGATGGCGCGGCCACGCCGGCGGCGCTTGAGCGCGCTTTCATAGGAACGCACTAAATCTTCGGCTTCTTCTTCAAACTCCACGTCAGTGTCGCGGATCAGGCGAAACAAACCATTTTCCGCCATGATGAAGCCGGGAAACAGCCTGTCCAGAAACAGCAGAATCACATCTTCCAGCAACACGAAGCGCATCGCCCCCGCACCGCGGCGCGATGGCAGGCGAATGAAGCGTTGCACCTGCGGCGGCAGCGGCAGAAGGGCGCGCATGGTGCCGCCATCTTCCTCCCGCACCAGCTTGAACACCAGGCAGAGCGCCAAATTCGCAATGAAGGGAAAGGGATGCGCGGGGTCCACGGCAAGCGGTGTCAGCACCGGAAAGACACGGTCCATGAACCATTCTTCCAGCCATACCTTATCGGTATCTGTCAGATCGGGCCGATCCACCACCATCAGATGCGCTTCACGCAGCTTGGCGCGCAAATCCTGCCAAGCGTGCTGCTGGCCATCAATCAGTGCGCGCGCGCGATCATGGATGGCGGCAAGCTGTTGCGCCGGCGTCAGCCCATCAGGTGAAGGAGAGACCACACCCGCGCGATCCTGCCCCACCAAACCCGCGACACGCACTGAATAAAATTCATCAAGGTTATTTGCCGAAATCGCCACATAGCGCAGCCTTTCCAGCAGCGGGTGGCGCGCATTGCCGGCTTCTTCCAAAACGCGCTGATTGAAGGCGAGCCAGGAAAGTTCACGATTGCTAAAGCGTGCCGGGCTTTCCGCCAGCGGGAAGGCTTCGATATCGGGCATGATGTCGCTCATGCCGCAAAGCTATAGCAGAGGTGCCGGGGAAGGCGAGGGGATGCGCACGCCTGTCTCAGAATCATCATATATCCCGTGATCTTCCAGCCATTCGGCCAAGGCAATGCGTGCCAGCGGGCGCGTGATCCGCCCACCAAAGCCAAGCGCCGCATGGTCCAATCGCGCTACAGCCTCAGCCAGGCTCGCTGCATCGCGCGGCAGGCGCATGAGCAGCCAGGACTGCATTTCTGCGTCAAGGCGCAATTGCCGATCAGCGAGAAATTTACTGAGCAAGCCGCGCAGCAATGCATCGGAAGCGGGGCCAAGGCCCACCGCCTGGGTCGCGCGCAAACGGCTGACGAGATCCGGTAGGCTGATCTGCCAGCGTGCCGGCGCTTCGCGGCCTATCAGCAAAACTGTCTCGCCACGTTCGGCGCAAAGATTGATCAGGTGCAACAGCGCAGCCTCATCCGCCACGCAATCGGCATCATCAATCACGCTGCCCTGGGGGGCGGGGCTGGGCAGGCCGCGCAAGCCCATGCCATCCAGCCAGCGCCAGCCAAAACGCGCTGCCGCCGCGCGCGCCAGATGCGTCTTGCCGGACCCCGCTTCCCCATACAGCGCCAGCCGCCCAAGCGGCCAGGCTTCCGGCTTGGCGAGCCATCCACGTGCGGCTGCATTGCTTTCATCAGCGATCACGTCGCGCGCATCAGAGGATGCCGCAACAGGCAGTGGCAGGGCCAATTGGCGCATCATTGCCCGGTCCGCGGTGGGTCGAGATAAAGCGGGCTTTCCAGATAGCGCCTGAGCCAATAGCGCGTCACGACGCCAATCGCCGCTGCCATGGGGACCGCGAGCAGAACGCCCAGAAATCCGAACGCGACGCCGCCAGCAAAAAGCGCAAAAATCACCCAAACCGCGTGCAATTCAACCCGATTGCCGAGCAGATAGGGGTAGATGACATAGCCTTCGATCCCTTGGCCAATTACGAAAATCGCCACAATCACCAGCACTTCCTGCCAGGACCCGAATTGCCCGATCGCGAGCAGCACGGCGGTCGCGAAACCGGTCATGGAACCGACATAGGGAATGAAGGTCAGGAAGCCAGACATGATGCCAACGGTAATGCCAAGTTCCAGCCCCGCGAAATGCAAGGCAAAGGCATAGAAAATGCCAAGACCAAGGCAGCACAGCAATTGGCCGCGCAGCCAGGCGGAAAGCACGCGGTCCGTATCACGCGCGATTTGCCGGATCACATTGGCGCTGCGGCGTGGCAGCCAGCTTTCCATGCGGGTCAGCATCGCCTGCCAATCGCGCAGCAGATAAAACGCAACAACGGGGGTCACAACAACGAAGGTGAAAACGCTGAACAGCGCAAAGCCGCCGCCAATCAGCCGTGTCGCGGCACTGCCCAACCAGGACAGCATGGACGCGGCCTGATTGATGGCCAGGTCACGTAGCCGCTGATCAAGCATGTCCGGCCCAAGCGTTTCTTCAAGCGATGTCAGCAAATCCCGCAAGGCCTGACCAACCCCGGCAATATAGGCCGGCAGCCGCTGCACCAGCACGCCAATCTGCGCCAATATCAGCGGATAGAGCAGGAGCAGCGCCATCAGCGCCAAAGCCGCCAAGAACGTCACCAGGATGAAGGCGCCAACGCCGCGCGGAATGCCAAGCCGCGCCAAGCGTGTCACCAGCGGATCAAGAAAATAGGCAATGGTCGCGGCCAGCACGAAGGGAGTTAGAATTCCCTGAAACAGCCAAAGGCAGAACAGCAGCGCAATGCCGCAGCCCAGAAACAGCGCCCAACGCTGGCCACGTGTCGCGCTGCGCGGCGCGGATGGTGGCGGCGTGACGGGCCGCGCGCTGATCGGGGGGCGTTGCTCGATCATGCTGTCCAGCCAGCGGTGCGCCTTGCGGCTTGCACAACATAAGCAGTGCCGGAGGCAAAGGTGGTCGCCGCCACCAGCCAGATCATCACTTCCAGCAACAGCGGCGTGGCAAAACCGAAGCTGGCCAGAAACAGCACCAAGGCCGCCAGAAGTATTTGCGCCGCCGTATTCGCCTTGGAGATGAAAATTGGCTTGATGCGCGGTGGCAGTCCCACGGCCCATAACACAAGCACACCGCCCACGATCAGCAAATCACGAAACACCACCAGAATCGCCAGCCAATCCGGCAGCACACCAATCGCTGCCAAAGTCACATAAACCGAAACCAGCAGCGCCTTATCCGCGATGGGATCAAGCACCGCGCCAAGCTGGGACCGCGCATTCCAGGCACGCGCAATCCAGCCATCCAAGGCATCCGAAATCCCCGCGCCAATGAAAACCATAAAGGCCAGATCAAGCCGGTGCTGCAACATCAGCCAGACCGCCGCCGGCACGGCGCAAAGCCTGCCGAGCGTGATCAGATTGGGCAGGGTGAAAAGCCCTGCCCCCGCCAGATTCGGCGGCGCATGCGGCATGCGGCGAAGATCAGGACCGTCCGGCAAGGCCAAGCCGCCATTGATCATTCTGCGCGCCCGTGCCGCGCGTCAGCTGCAACCCGTGCTGGCCAAAGGTCTCCGGCGCAAGGCCAATGGGCACGCGCAGCCCAAGGTTCAGTTGCGCGCGGTCTATGGTGATGGCCATGACATCAAGCTTCGCGCCAGCCGCCACCAAGCGTCGGCGAATTTCCAACCATTCATTGAGCGTTGTGTAACGCGCCGTCGCTTCCAATGATCCCAGGATCGGCGTGACAGGTGTCATGCTGATCGGCGCTTCGGAAGCGGTGCCGGAAGGCAGTGTCGCGGCGCGCACCTCGGCGCCTTCGGCGAAGCTTTGCACCGCATCAGCATCGAATTGGATCGTGAGGCGCCCAGTATAGCGCTGCGGGCCAGTGGTTTCCTGTTCAATCACAATGGAACGCACCATGCGATCAAGCTCTGCATCGGTCGGGCGGCGCGGCGCATTCACCATGCCCTGAATGCGATCCCAGGCAGTGCGGCGCCCGGCGGCAAAGGCGCGTTCTTGCGCCACCACGCCGTTCTCCGCGGTCGCTTCCGCCGCCACATTGCGCTGCGTGAGCACGCCCATATCGCTGAATTGCGCCAGGGCAGGCAGGGCAGCAAGGCTCAGCCAAAAGCTTGCGCAAGCCGCCGCCACATGTTTCCTTCCCGCCCATCGCCAGACGTGGCATTTTGACATCAAAGCCTTCCCTTCCCGGTTGCGCGGGCTATAGCACCTGCGCAGTGTATCAAATCGGAGGTCGCCCTGACCAGTTCCAATCCCCAAAGCCTCACCTACCGCGATGCGGGCGTGGATATTGAGGCCGGCGACGCCCTGGTTGAAGCCATCAAGCCCCTGGCGCGCGCCACGAACCGGACCGGAGTCATGGGCGGCTTAGGCGGTTTCGGCGCCCTATTCGACCCGAAGGCGGCGGGCTTTACCGACCCCGTGCTGGTATCTTCCACCGATGGGGTTGGCACCAAGCTGCGTGTGGCGATCGAAGCGGGCATTCACGATAAGGTCGGCATTGATCTGGTGGCCATGTGCGTCAATGACCTGGTGGTGCAGGGTGCGGAGCCGCTGTTTTTCCTGGATTATTTCGCAACTGGTAAGCTTCGCCTCGATCAGGCGCGGGCGGTGATTGCGGGTATTGCGGAAGGCTGCCGGCAGGCGGGCTGTGCCCTGGTAGGCGGTGAAACCGCCGAAATGCCGGGGATGTATGCCGCAGATGATTATGATCTGGCTGGGTTTTCCGTGGGCGCCGCCGAACGTGGGGGGCTGCTCCCAGCTGGCGTGGCGGCGGGCGATGTGCTGATCGGCCTTGGGTCATCGGGCGTGCATTCCAACGGGTTTTCGCTGGTGCGGCGGATTCTGACCGCGCGTGGCCTGACGCTGGCCGACCCCGCACCCTTCGCGCCCGGCCAGAAGCTCGGTCAGGCGCTGCTGGCGCCAACGCGAATTTATGTGAAGCCGCTGCTCGCCTTGCATCGTGCGGGCTTGCTGCATGCGGCGGCGCATATCACCGGTGGCGGGCTGCCGGGCAATCTGCCGCGCGTGCTGCCAGCGGGGGTGACGGCGGTGCTGGAAGCCGGAAGCTGGCCCGTGCCGGCGGTTTTCGCCTTCCTCGCCGAAGCGGGGAATGTCAGCGCCGATGAAATGCTCCGCGTCTTCAATTGCGGGCTTGGCATGGTGCTGGCGGTGCCGGCTGCGGGCGCGGAGGCAGCCACGCGCATGCTGACCGAAGCCGGTGAGGCGCCGTTCCGCATTGGCCATCTGGAAGCCTCCGCCGGGCCGGCCGGCATTCATATCCAGAACCTGCCCCAGGCCTGGCCGCGCGCATGAAGCGGAAAAGGCTCGGTCTGCTGATCTCCGGGCGCGGGTCCAATATGGCGGCGATTCTGGCGGCGGCCGCGCCGGATTACCCGGCAGAGCCTGTTTTGGTGCTGTCCAACCGCGCCGATGCGGCGGGGCTTGAAGTTGCCAAGGCGCGCGGCGTCCCGACAGCGGTCGTGGAAAGCCGCGCCTTCAAGGGGGATCGCGCCGGATTTGAAGCCGCGATGGAAGCGGTATTGGGCCAGCATGGCGTTGAAATCATTGCGCTTGCTGGCTTCATGCGGGTGCTGACGGCGGATTTCGTGCGCCGCTGGGAAGGGAGGTTGATCAATATCCACCCATCCCTGCTGCCGGCCTTTCCAGGGCTTGATACCCATGCGCGCGCCTTGGCCGCCGGGGTGCGCTTGCACGGCTGCACAGTGCATCTGGTGACCGCCGGCGTGGATGAGGGGCCCATCATCGCCCAGGCCGCCGTGCCGGTTTTGCCCGATGACACCGAAGCAAGCCTCGCCGCGCGGGTATTGGCGGCAGAACATCGGCTCTACCCGGCAGCGCTTTCCTGGCTGGCGGCGGGGCAGGTGCGGTTGGCAGCGGGCCGCGCCGTGATCACGGGCGTGGATTCTGCTGTTGATTCGCTGCTGAACCCCTTGCCGCGCGCGGCTTTGCTTTCTACACAGTGTTCCAAGGTTTGAGCGTTGGGGAAAGCCATGGCTGAGAAAGAACATTATGATTTCGTTGAAGTGAGCTCCGCCGATATCCTCGCGGATCGCAGCCATGGCTGGGACGGCTTCACCCGCTTCGTCACCTGGTCCACCGGTGCCATTATTGTGGTGCTGGCGCTCATGGCGTTTTTCCTGGTCTGACGCCGGTCGCGTAACGGCAATGAAAAAGGGGCGGATGGACCGCCCCTTTTGGTATCCGCGCTTGGCTGGCGCCGCGTTTATTCAGTCAGATTAGGCACCTTGCCAGGCCGGCCAAGCAGCCAGCCCTGCATGGCATCGCAGCCGGCTCTTTCCAGGGCGCGCAGCTGGGCCAAGGTCTCCACACTTTTCGCTACCACAATGGCCCCCAAAGCATGGGCGGTTTCCACCTGCCCGGTTGTGACGGCCAAGGCCCGGCGGGCCGATAGGCTTTCGCCATCCAAGCCGGCGCATAGGCTTGGATGCAGCTTCACCATGGGGAAGGGAATGGCGCGCAGGGCAAAGATAGTGCCGCGCGCCACACCGAAATCATCAAGTGCCGCGACAACGCGCAGCCCGCGCAGCCCAGCCGCCAGATTGGCCGCCGCATCATGCCAGAGTGAGACCGCATTGGCCGGCAATTCCACCGCAAGGCCACGCGGATCCGTATCCGCATCATATAATGCGCGGCGCATCAGGGCGGTGCCATCGCCGCGCAAAAACGCCTCAGCGGTGATATTGACGGAGATATAGGGAGCGGAACGCGGCCAGCGCGCCCTGATGCGACAGGCTTCTGTGAAGACCCAGGCATCCAGCGCCGCCGCAAGCCCCGCCTGCGTGGCCGCATTCACCGTTTCCATGGCAAGGATGGGGCCAAGGTCGGGATGGACCCAGCGCAGCAGCGCCTCATACCCCGCCGTTTCCAGGCCATTGGCGCTGCAGACCGGCTGAAGGTCCAACCGAAGCCCCGCACCATCATTGGCGAGCGCTTCGGCAATGCCCCGGCGAAGTTCAGCCGGCGAATGGGCAAGATCGAGCCCCGCCGCCGCCCGATCCCCTTCGAAGCCGAAACCCTCGCTCATGCCCGCACCCTCAATCGCTTGAGGGCGCAGTAAACACCAGAACTGCTTACGCGCTGGTTACCGCCAGGGCGGGAAGTGGCAGCCGATCAGGCGAAGATTTCGCTGCCGGCGAAGAAATAGGCAATCTCGATCGCGGCATTCTCGGTGCTATCAGACCCATGGACTGAATTCGCTTCAATGCTTTCCGCGAAAAGCTTGCGGATCGTGCCCGGCGCGGCATTGGCGGGGTTGGTCGCACCCATCAATTCGCGGTTGCGGGCAACGGCGTTCTCGCCTTCCAGCACCTGCACCACCACGGGGCCGGAGATCATGAAGGACACCAGATCCTTGAAGAAGGGGCGTTCACGATGCACGCCATAGAAGCTTTCCGCCTGGGTCTGCGTCATGTGAATGCGCTTTTGCGCGACAATGCGCAGCCCCGCATCTTCGAACACCGCATTGATCTTGCCGGTCAGATTCCGGCGCGTGGCGTCCGGCTTGATGATGCTGAAAGTGTGTTCGATGGCCATGTCGGGCAACCCCTGAATGTCTTGAAAAGGAAGGGGGCGGATAGGCGGGATGGGCGGCTTGCGCAAGCCCTGCCGGGTCATTCCCGATAGGCAGCGATCAGGAATTCCTTATTCCCCTCTGGCCCCGTGATGGGGCTTTCGGTGACGCCGAGCACCTGCCAGCCGGGCAGGCCAGCCCACCAATCGGTGATCATGGTGCAGATGGCGCGATGCAGCGCGGGGTCGCGCACCACGCCGCCCTTGCCGACTTGGCCGGGCCCCGCTTCGAATTGCGGTTTGATCAATGCCACCGCAAAGGCGCCCGGCGCGCAGAGTGTGAGCGGCGCGGGCAGGATGGTGCGAAGCCCGATGAAGGAAGCATCGCAGACCAGGGCGCCAACTGCTTCCGGGAGGGCGGTACTGTTCAAATAGCGGGCATTGGTTTTCTCCAGCACCACCACGCGCGGGTCCTGCCTGAGCTTCCAGGCCAATTGGCCATGCCCAACATCCACGGCATAGACCTTGGCCGCGCCGTGATGCAGCAGCACATCGGTGAAACCCCCGGTGGAGGCGCCAAGGTCAAGGCAAACTCTGCCTTCCGGCTTCAGCCCGAAATGCGCGAGCGCATGGGCCAGCTTGAGCCCGCCGCGCGAGACCCAAGGGTGGTCCTGACCGCGCACTTCAAGCGGCGCACCATCGGGCAGCAAATCACCCGCCTTTTCCACCCGCTTGCCATCGGTGAAGACCTTGCCGGCCAGGATCAGCGCCTGGGCCCTGGCGCGGCTTTCCGCCAAGCCGGTTGCGACCAGCAACAGATCAGCGCGCTGTTTTGGCGGGCGGGTCATGCCTTTGAGTTCCCATGCGGTTTATCCTGCGTCAAATCATTAGCCTGCCAAGCCGTTGGCTGATACCATGAAGCCTGTTTCAATGCCGAAAGCCAAGCCGCATGATCGAAAAACTGGCCAGCACTACCTTGCCAAGCCAACATTTGCGCCTGAAGCATTGCCGTCATGGCGTGATGCTTTACAGCGCGCGGGACAAATATGTTGGGGGCTCACTTGATCGCTATGGTGAGTTTTCCGAACTTGAAGCACAGCTTTTCACCGGCCTGATCAAGCCAGGCATGCTCGTGGTGGAAGTGGGCTCCAATATCGGGGCGCATACCGTGCACCTTGCCAAATTGGTTGGCGAAAATGGTGGGGTTGTCGCCTTTGAAGCGCAACGTGTGATTTTTCAGATGCTCTGCGCCAATCTGGCGCTGAACGGCATTGAAAATACCGATGCCAAATGTATGGCCGTCGGCGCAGCTCCAGGAGAAATCATGGTGCCCCGGGTGGATTACCGTGGCGACAATAACTTTGGCGGCATTCCGCTTGGCGGGGATGATGGCGATCTGGTTGAGATGATTGCCATTGACAATCTATTGCTGCCCGCCTGCCACATGATGAAGATTGACGTTGAAGGCATGGAAAAGCAGGTGCTGGAAGGTGCGCGCCAGACAATCATGCAATTCCGGCCCTATCTTTATGTCGAAGATGATCGGCCTGATCAGCATGCCGAATTGATCGCGACCCTTCTCGATCTTGAATATCGAATCTGGTGGCATCAACCTTGGTTGTACAATCCCGGCAACCTTGCTCGTGATAGTGAAAATGTCTTTCCGGGACTCGCCTCCATGAATCTGATTTGCCTGCCGCCCGAGACAGCGCCTGAGGAGATCGAGGGCGGTGTTGAAGTGAAAAGTGCCGCTGAACCGCACCCTTGGCAGCGGTAGAATCGTTTCAAGCCAAGCAATTCGCTTGGCTTGAAAACTCTTTGGCCGTTACTCAACGCCGAGTAGTTCAACCTCAAAAATCAGCGTCGCATTGGGCGGAATGACGCCGCCGGCGCCGCGCGCACCATAGCCGAGTTCTGGCGGGATGATCAGCGTGCGCTGCCCGCCCACCTTCATGCCGGCAAAACCCTGATCCCAGCCGCCAATCACATGGCCAGCGCCGAGCATGAAGGAAAAGGGCTCCGCACGGTCGCGCGAACTATCAAATTTGCGGCCCTTGTTTTCCGGCGCGGCGGCATCGAACAGCCAGCCCGTATAATGCACCGTGATGTGCTGGCCCGGCGTGGCTTCGGCCCCGGTGCCGAGTTTCGTGTCAATCATGGTCTTCTCCTGTTGATCATCTCACAAAAGCAAGGCCCGAGGGCTTGCACCCTCGGGCCTGATCAGTTGCGCCCTAAGGCGGCTTATTCGGCCGCCTGATCGAGCTTTTCCAAGACCCGCGGCGGGGACATGGGCAGCGCGTAGAAGCGCTTATGCGTCGCGCGATAAATGGCGTTGGAAATTGCACCCAACGGCGGCACCAGCGGCACTTCACCAACACCACGCACGCCTTGCGGGTGCTTCGGGTTGGGGATTTCCAACATCACCGCATCCAGCATCGGCAGATCTGAACAAACCGGCATGCGGTAATCAAGGAAGGCGGGATTATCCACCTGGCCCTTGGCATTGTAGATATATTCTTCGTTCAGCGCCCAGCCGATGCCCTGCGCCGCGCCGCCCTGCATCTGCCCTTCAACATAGGCTGGATGCACGGCGCGCCCAACATCCTGGAAGGAGGTGTAGCGCAGTACCTTCACGGTGCCGAGTTCCGGGTCCACTTCCACATCGCAGATATGGGTCGCGAAACCGCCTTCGGCGCCGGTCGTGTTCAACTGCACGCCGGCACCGATCGGCCCGCCGGTTTCCGTTGCCTTGGCGGCGATTTCCTTGAGGCTCAGCGGCGGGAATTGCCCCGCATTGGCGCCCGCGGGGCGCGCTTCGCCATTGTCCCAAATCACCGCTTCGGGGTCGATCTTCCAGATCTTCGCCGCGCGTTCCTTGAGCTGCGTGATGACCTTTTCCGAAGATTGCGTCACCACCATCGCGGAAGCGAACAGAACGCGGCTGCCGCCGGTCAGGTTGGAATAGCCAATCGTCGCGGTATCGCCGATCAGCACGGATACGCGCTTGTAATCAATGCCAAGCAATTCCGCCGTGATATTGGCGATGGATGCGCGGGAGCCACCGATATCCGGATGTCCGGTGGTGACAACCACATTGCCATCTTCCGTGATGTTCACCTGCGCGGAGCTTTCACCACCGGCATTGAACCAGAAGCCGCTGGCAACCCCGCGGCCCTGATTGGGGCCAAGCGGTGCGTTATAATGCGGATGCGCCATCGCCGCTTCAATGGTTTCCTTGAAGCCGATACGAGGGAAAACCGGGCCATGCGCGGCCTTGGTGCCTTCCTGCGCGGCGTTCTTCAGGCGGAGCGCGAGGGGGTCCATGCCAAGCTTTTCGGCCACTTCATCTAGCACGCATTCCACACCGTAAGCGCCAATCGGCGCGCCCGGAGCGCGATAGGCGGCAACCTTTGAACGGTTGGACACCACATCAAAGCCCAGCGAATGCACATTCGCGATGTTATAGGGCGCGAAAGCACAGCCCGCCGCACCGCGAATGGGCGAACCTGGCAGCGCGCCGGCTTGCAGGTAGAAAGTGCCCTGCGCGGCAACAATGGTGCCATCTTTCTTCGCGCCAATCTTGACGGTGCTGAAGGAGCCCGAGGTCGGGCCCGTCGCGCGCATCACTTCTTCGCGCGTCATCACCATCTTCACCGGGCGGCCAGACTTCTTCGCCAGCAGCAGCGCCACCGGTTCCAGATAGACAATCGTCTTGCCGCCAAAGCCGCCGCCGATTTCCGCCGGAATGGCACGAATATCGCTTTGCGGTAGGCCCGTGAGGTAGGAACACATCGCGCGGACCATGAATTGGCCCTGGCTTGAACTCCACACCGTGGCCTTGCCATCGGCAACACTCACCAGACAGGCATGGGTTTCGATATAGCCCTGATGGACAGGCGCGGTGCGGAAGCTGCGTTCCACCACCACTTCGGCCTCCGCAAAACCAGCATCCACATCACCAAGCTTGTGTTCCAGCTTGCCCGCAATGTTGGAAGGCTTGCCATCAAACTTGATGAAATCATGCAGGATCGGTGCATCGGGCTTGATCGCGTCTTCCGCGTCAATCACGAAGGGCAGAACCTCATATTCCACTTCGATCAGCTTCAGCGCCTCGGCCGCCACCTTTTCGGAAATCGCGGCAATGGCGGCAATCGGGTGGCCATGGAACAGCGCCTTTTCGCGCGCCATGATGTTGCGGCACATCCAGCGCATATCCTGAATGCCGAGCATCACCGATTTATCAATCGGGAAATCCACCACATCCTTATGCGTCACCACGGCCTTCACGCCGGGATGCGCTTCCGCCTTGGCGGTATTGATGGAAATGATGCGCGCATGCGGGTGCGGGCTGCGCAGCACCTTGCCCCAGATCATGCCGGGCATATTGGTATCGGCGGCATAGGCAGCGCGGCCCGTCACCTTTTCCGCACCATCGGGACGGATCGTGCTTTTGCCGATCCATTTGTTGGACATATCGTTCATCAGGCGGCCCCCCTCATTTCAGCGGCGGTTTCAAGCACGGCGCGAACAATCTTGTCGTAACCCGTGCAGCGGCAAAGGTTGCCGGCCAGGCCGAAGCGCACTTCGGTTTCGGTCGGGTTCGGGTTTTTCTCGAGCAGCGATTTCGCGGCAATCAACACGCCCGGCGTGCAGATGCCGCATTGCAGCGCGGCCATTTCCAGGAATTTGCGCTGCAGCGGGTGCAGATCGCCGCCCTGCAACATGCCTTCAATGGTGCCGAGTGACTTGCCTTCGGATTCCACCGCCAGCATCAGGCAGGCGCAAACCAGGCGGCCATCCACGGTGATGGAACAGGCACCGCAATCGCCCGTGCCGCAGCCTTCCTTGGCGCCGGTCAGGCCAAGCGGGCCGCGCAGCGCATCCAGCATGCTGTCATGCGCGTCGCACAGGAACTCCATGGGTTCCCCATTGATGGTCGTGGAAACATGCATCTTGGACATGAGATCAGCTCCGGCTGGCGCGTTCGGCGGCGATGGCAACGGCGCGCTTCAACAGCACGCCGGCAACCTTGGTGCGATAGGCAATGGTGCCGCGCTTGTCATTGATGGGGCGGCAAGCAGCGCTGCAAGCAGCGGCAGCAGCGGCCACCGCAGCGGGTTCAAGCCTGGTGCCGACCAGCGCCTTGCCAGCGGCTTCCACCAGCATCACGACCGGCGCCACGGCGCCAAGCCCAACGCGGGCGGCGGTGCAAACGCCATCCTTCATCGTCAGGCTGACACCGCAGCCCACCACCGCGATATCCATTTCCGTGCGCGGAATCATCCGCAGATACGCATCGCCTGAGCTGGCGGGGCGCGCGGGCAGGGTGAAGCTCACCAGGATTTCACCGGGGGCGAGGTTGGTCTTGCCGGGGCCAGCCGGGAAGGCTTCCACCGGCATTTGCCGGCGACCATTCGGGCCCTGGATGGTGACTATCGCGCCAGCGGCGACCATGGCCGGCACGCTGTCACCGGCGGGCGAGCCATTGCAGAGATTCCCACCCGGCGAGGCGCGGCCCTGCACCTGCTTTGACCCGATCAGGTTCACCGCTTCCAGCACACCCGGCCACACCTTCCCGAAGCGAGGATGGTCGGAAAGCGAGACCGCAGACACAGCCGCACCAATCGTGAAACTGCCATCGGCATCTTCAGTGATGCGGTTCATTTCGCCGATTTTCTTGATATCCACGATCAAACCGGGTGTCGCGACGCCGGCGCGCATCTGCACCAGCAGATCCGTCCCGCCCGCCAGAATCCGCGCAGCCCCCTGGGCCGCTGCGAAGGCGCTGACCGCTTCATCAAGCGTCCGCGGCGCCAAATATCGAGTATCCGTCATGAGCGTTCCTGTCGTCCTTGCCATGCTCTGGCACCCCGGGTCAGGGGGCCATTCTTCCTCAGGCACTTAGAGTGGAACAAGGCTATAGGGACGCGCAAGATCGGCATAGCCCCCGGCCTGCAATTGGGCGTTATGGTGGAGGGCAAGGCTTGGATGGCCGGGAGGTGGCCAAAAAAAAGCCCGCCACAAGGGGCGGGCTTCGCAGGGCGCGCGCCTTCAGGCGGCGAGTTTCACCTCACGCCCGGCGGGTTGGATCGCTGCCTGGACCGCCGCAATGAGCCGATCCACCGCCGCGATGTTTTCCGCATTCTGCGCGAAGGCAAGGCCGATGCGCCCGCCTTCCGCCAGCACCACGCGTGCTGGCAAGGCCGCCCCGGCACCCGGCAGGGCAAGTTCCACCATCATGCCGGGGGTGAATGCACCATCGCCCATCAGGCTCGCGCCATTACGCGCGATTTCAATCAGCCCGGCTTCCTGGGCATTGCCACCCTTGGACGCGATGAGCAGCGAAAGACCACCACCATCGACCCTTTCCCAATCGGTGCGCATGCCAGTCAGGAAGCCATCCACCTGTTCACCCAGGCGCCCAGTGACATCGGCAACCGTCTCGGCCGCCACCTTCACCGTGCCGCTGGATGTGCGCGCCCCTTCGGCCACATCGGAAACCTCACGCATCGCACGCGCGGCTTCGTCATTCTGTTTCGCAACGGATTGCACGCTGGCCGAGATATCGCGCGTCACCGCATCCTGTTCTTCAACAGCGGCGGCAATCGCGCCGGCCACGCCATTCACGCGCTGAATGGCATTGGCCACTTCCTGCACCGCGCCCACCGCGTCGCCGGTTGCGGCTTGAATGGCGGTGATCTGTGCGCTGATCTGTTCTGTCGCGCGCGCCGTTTGTGAGGCCAGCGCCTTCACTTCGGATGCCACAACCGCGAAGCCCTTGCCGGCATCGCCAGCACGCGCCGCCTCAATTGTGGCATTCAAGGCGAGAAGATTGGTCTGGCCGGCGATATCCGTGATCAGCCGCACCACATCGCCGATCTGATCAGCCGATTCAGCAAGGCCGCGTACGGTGGCGCCGGTGGCATGGGCGCGTTCCACCGCATCCTGCGCCGCACGCGCCGCTTCCGCCACCTGGCGAGAGATTTCGGTGACAGAGGCGGTCATTTCCTCGGTCGCCGCGGCAACAGCGGAAAGATTGCTGGAATTCTGCTGCGCCCCTTCCGCCGTATCAGCCACGCGATTGCGGGTCTGTTCCGTGGCGGAGGCCATAAAGACAGAAGCATCACGCATGCCACTGGCGGAGTCGCGCAGCCGATCCATGATGGTGGCAACCGAACCACCGAATTCCTGCGTTAGGCTTTCCACCATGGCCTGGCGCCTATCCCGTGCCGCGCGTTCAATGGCGGCAGCCGCTTCAAAGACGGCATTGGCTTCGGCCTGCTGGCGGAATTTCTCCAGCGCTTCGGCCATGGTGCCGACCTCATCACTGCGGCCACGGCCAGGGATTTCCAGCGCGGTATCGCCCTTGGCCAAACGGCCCATGGCGCCTGCCATTTCCGTCAGCGGATTGGCGATGCGCCGCGCCGCGATCAGGGAGATTGGAATGGTCAACCCAAGCACCGCGAGTGCGGCGAAACCGATGATGGTCAGCACCTTCTCCATCGCCGCATCGAAAGCGGCGCGCGGCAGGGCAATCATCATGGCGGCAGAGGCATTGCCGCTCAAATCCCTAAGCGGCTGAACGGCCAGCACATACGCGCCACGGCCCGGCAGCACGAGTTCCAAGCCAGCCATCGCCTGACCGTCCCGCTGCGCCGTCACCAATGCTTCGGGCAGCGCTTCCATGGTGAGGCCTTCAACGGTGGAGGTCACCAAACGGCCTGCGCCGAACAGCGCCGCTTCACCGCCCACAACCTTGCCAAGCTCGGCCACCACTGCCGGCGTCAGCCGCGTTGCGACCTTGAGCGTGCCGATGATCTGGCCCGCCTGATCCTTGACGGGCAGCGCCGCGCCAGTGGCGAATTGACCGGACGAGGGCGAAACCTCACTGCCCAGCATGCCATTGCCCTTAAGCGCAGCAGCCACATCTGGCAGGCGGGATTTGTCATCCCCCACACGGTTGGGATCATGCCCGCGCATGATGACGCGCCCGCTTGTATTGGTGACTTCCAGAACGGAGACCGTGGGATCAACGGCGCGCATGGCGGCGAAGCTTGGCACCAGGATTTGCCGGAGCCGCGCGGCATCGCCGGCGGCCAAGGCGGCGATCAGATCAGGCCGCTGTGCGAAGCTTGCCGTATAGCCGGCCATGCGTTGTGCCGCATCTTGCAAATCACGCTCGGCAAGGCCAATCGCGCGTGTCAGCGCCTGCTGCATCTGGGCCTGATGATCATTCTTGACCGCCCAGAAGGCGCCGAAGGCAGCCAGCAGGGCTGCGAAAATAGCGGGCACGAGAGCGAGCATGAGCAAGCGGGGGCGCAATCCCGAAAAACGACGCGCAGTGGTGGCCATGAAAATCCTCCAGCAAATGGCGCTCCATCATCGCCGGAGGGGATGAAAAAAAGTTTCAGTTTTGTGACACGCGCCGAAGATTGCCTATAATTTAGCTAAATCGCCGCTTCCCGCAGCATCATCCGCGCATCGCCATGCCAAATCTTATCAAATCGTTGAAGCCAACGATCTGCCTGGGTTTCTCCGCTGGCTAGAATTGCATCAAGCGGGTCAAGAAATAGCCCCTCATCCAGACCACGTGCGTTCAGCCCATCACGCGCAATCGCCAGTACATCGCGGCCAACATCGCGCAAGCTGCGGCCCTGGATGGTTGCGGTCAGGCCTTCGCGTGGCACGGCTTCACGCAGCGCGCGGATTTCAGCGACACTCCAGCCCCGCGTCAGCGCACGCGCTGCCTTTTGTGCGGCATCATCATAGATCAGCCCCACCCAGAAGGCCGGCAGCGCATTCAGCATGGAAGGCGCGCCCGCATCCGCGCCGCGCATTTCCAGGAAGCGCTTCAACCGCACATCGGTGAAGACCGTCGTCACATGATCCGCCCAATCGCCTATGGTGGCGGATTGGCCAGCAAGCTTTTCTGCGCGGCCTTCCAAGAAGGCACGGAAGCTCTGCCCCGCCGCATCCAGCCATTGGCCATCGCGCATGATGAAATACATGGGCACATCCAGCACCCATTCGGCGAAGCGTTCAAAGCCAAAGCCATCTTCAAACACCACGGCAGGAATGCCGGTGCGGTCCGGGTCCGTATCCGTCCAGACCCGGGCACGGAGGCTGCGATACCCGTTCTTCTTGCCCTCAGAAATTGGTGAATTGGCAAACAAGGCGGTGGCGAGTGGTTGCAGCGCGAGGGACACGCGCAGCTTTTCCACCATATCCGCTTCATCGCCGAAATCGAGGTTCACCTGCACCGTGCAGGTGCGCAGCATCATATCAAGGCCCATGGCGCCGACGCGCGGCATATATTGGCGCATGATCGCGTAGCGACCTTTAGGCATCCAGGGCATATCTTCGCGTTTGGCGAGCGGACGAAAGCCAATTGGCGCGAAGCCAAGGCCCAAGGGGGCAGCGACTTCCCGCACCTCATCCAAATGCTGCAACAACTCAGCGGAAACGTCGTGCAGATTGGGCAAGGCCGCGCCGGAAAGCTCAAACTGCCCGCTCGGTTCCAGGCTGACGGAAGCCGCACCGCGTTTCAGGCCAATCGGGTTGCCGCGATCCAGAATGGGTTCCCACCCCTTTGCCATCAGCCCTTCCAACATGGCGCGAATGCCCTGAGGTTCGTAGGGCGGTGGCGCGTAATCCGTCAGGCGGAAGCCGAATTTTTCATGCTCGGTGCCGATGCGCCAGGCGGATTTGGGCTTGCAGCCGGCAGCGAACCATTCCGCCATTTGGCGGGTGGAGGTGATGGGGGTGGGATCGGACTCGCCGGGATTGGACATCAAAACCTTCCAGGGGCGCCGCCGGGACGGCGCAAAACGTAATCAGGACCAGTCACCCGCCAGGGCGGCGAGGACCGAAAGCCCCGCAACCGCCGCCGTTTCCGCCCGCAGGATGCGGGGGCCAAGGCCGATGGTCTTAACAAAGGGGTAGCTTCGGGCGGCGTCAAGTTCAGCGGGGTCGAAGCCACCTTCCGGGCCAATCAATAGCCCAAGCGGCAGTCGCTGCCCAGCAAGGGCTTGCGGCAAGGCGCGGGCGCCGGCGCGTTCCGCCGCCACGAATAGCGGCGCGCCATCCCAGGCCGCCAGCGCGGCGTGCAGGGGCGTGGCGGCATGGATCACCGGCAGGCTCAGCCTTTCACATTGCTCCGCCGCGCCGCGGGCAATGGCGGCGAGCCGCGCCTGGTTCACCCGATCCGCCACGGATCGCCGCGTCAGCACGGGATGGATGGCGGCAACGCCCAATTCGGTCGCCTTTTCCACCAGCCATTCCATGGCATCGCGCTTGAGCGCGGCCACCATCAGCCGCAGATCAGGCTCCGGCGCCGGCGCGCGGCTTTGCGCTTCCAACGCGATGCGGCAGCGATCCTTCCTCAGTGCCGTGATCCGCCCCGCCCATTCGCCATCCTGTGCATTGAAGACCGCCACGGCATCGCCCACGCCACGGCGCAGCACGGCGCCCAGATGATGCGCTTGGCCGGGCTCAGCCTCAATCTCAAGGCCGGCGGCAAGGTGGGTTTCAAGATACAGGCGCGGGGTGGACATGGCGGGGTTCCATACCTCTTTATAGGCTAATGTCTGGCTATACCGATATCCGCACCGGCGGCTGGGTGGCGCGCCTGCCTGCCGGCTTTCGCCCCTATGCGCTGCTGATGCGCCTGGATCGGCCCATCGGGTCCTGGTTGCTGTTTCTGCCGGGGCTTTGGGCTTTTGCCATGGTGGCGCCGGATTGGCGCCAGGGGCTGTGGCTGACCGCCTTGTTCGGCCTTGGGGCAGTGCTGATGCGCGGTGCGGGCTGCGTGGTGAATGATTTGTGGGACCGGGATTTGGACCGGCAGGTGGAACGCACGGCGGGGCGGCCGCTTGCTTCCGGGGCGCTGCGGGCGCGGCATGCCTTGGTGTTTCTGTTGCTGGTGCTGGCGGCGGCCTTGCTGATCCTGCTGCAATTGAACCGCGCCGCGCAGTTATTGGGCGTGGCGTCGCTGCTGCCGGTGGTGCTTTACCCGCTGGCCAAGCGTGTGACGGATTGGCCGCAAGCGGTGCTGGGCGTCATATTCTCCTGGGCGGCGCCCATGGGCTACGTGGCGGTGACGGGCGGGCTGGATGCGGCGGCCTTCGCGCTTTGGGCTGCGGGATTCTTTTGGATCCTTGGCTATGACACGATTTATGCGCATCAGGATCGGGAAGATGATGCTCTGGTGGGCATAAGGTCATCCGCGCTGCTCCTGGGCGAAAAAACGCGACCTTTCCTGATCCTTTGCTACGGGCTGACCATGGGGCTGTTGGCGCTGGCCGGCTGGCTGGCGGGGCTGGCGCCTTGGTATTTGCTGGGCCTGCTACTGCCCGGCGCGATGTTGGCGCGGCAGGTGATCCAGCTTGATATCGCTGATCCGGCGCTTTGCCTTCGCCTGTTCAAGGCCAATCGCGATGTTGGGCTGGCGATTGCCGCGGCCTTTCTGTTGGGCCGGTTGTGACGGCAGAGGAATTCGTCGCGGCGCAAACGGTGGTGTCTCGCGCGCCCTTGGTGCCGGAAATCGCGCTGCATTTGGCAAATGAGATCACGCCGATCTGGCAGGCGACCGAAGCTTGGTTGGCCGAACAAAACATCGAACCGCCCTTCTGGGCCTTTGCCTGGCCAGGCGGGCAGGCCCTAGCGCGCGTAGTGCTGGATGACCGGAAACTGGTGGCCGGCAAGCGCGTGCTGGATTTTGCCGCCGGCTGCGGCATTGCCGCCATTGCCGCAATGCAGGCCGGCGCGGCAGAAGTTGAAGCCGCCGAAATTGACCCGCTGGCGCTAGCCGCCGTGCGGCTGAATGCAGCCTTGAATGGCGTTGTAGTGGCAACGCCGCCCGGTGATGTGGTGGGCGCGCCCTGCCGTTGGGATGTGATTTTCGCGGGTGACGTCTGCTACGAAGCGCCGATGACCGCGCATATCCTGCCCTGGCTGCGCGGCCTTGTCGCGGCGGGGGCAGAGGTGCTGATCGCCGATCCGGACCGCGCCTATTTGCCCAAAGCCGGGCTTGAACCGGTGGCGCGCTACATCGTGCCGACCACGCGCGAATTGGAAGATCGCGAAAGCCGCGAGGTCACCATCCATCGCTTGCGCGCGTGATGCGCTTGCGGTGCGCGCCGCTATCGTTGCAGGCTTACTGAAACATTCAGGAGGACCCCATGGCCGCTTACGCCCACCCGGACGCGATTGTCAGCACCGCATGGCTTGCGGCCAATCTGGGTGATCCCAAGCTCCGCATCTTCGATTGCACCACCTATCTTTTGTATGAGACCGGCACGGGCCGCCCCTATTCCATCAAAAGCGGGCGAGAGGATTACGATGCTGGCCATATCCCCGGCGCCGGTTTCCTTGATCTGCAGGGCGAGCTTTCCGATCGGTCCGGCCGCTTCAACTTCACCATGCCCGCGCCGGATGATCTGGCGGCGCGCCTCGCAGCGCGCGGCATTGGCGATGATACGCGCGTGGCGCTGTATTCCCGCAAGACCCCGCAATGGGCGACGCGCGTATGGTGGATGATGCGCGCCATTGGCTTTGACAATGCTGCGATATTGGATGGCGGGATTGATGTCTGGGTGGCGGAAGGCCGCGCGATTGCCACGGCTGAAACCCGTTATGCCCCCGCGACTTTACGCGCCAAGCCGCGGCCTGGCTTGTTCGTTGGGCGGGATGAAATGCTGGCCGCGATTGGCGATGGCGGCGCTTGTTCCATCAATGCGCTGGCGCCTGATCTGCATAGCGGGGAGAACCCGCGCTATGGCCGGCCAGGGCGCATCCCCGGCAGCGTCAATCTGCCGGCGGCATCCTTGTTTGAAGCGGGCAGCTTCAAGCTGAAGGCGCCGGATCAGGTGGCCGCCGCCTTCGCCGCGATTGGCGCGGATAAGGGGAAGCGCAAGCTGATCTATTGCGGTGGCGGCATTGCCGCGACCCTTGATGCCTTTCTGCTGTATCAGCTGGGGCATGAGGATATCGCGGTTTATGATGCCTCAATGAATGAATGGGCGAAGGATGCCGGCCTTCCGATGGAGGTGGGCTGAACTTATCGCGTCGCCTGTTCCAAAAACCGCAGCAGCGCCGCCAAATCTTCCGCGTTATCCACGCGCTGCACCGGCATTTTCGTCCCCGGCGTCACCACATCCGGCCCGCGCGTGAACAGATCACCGATGGTGGCCGCATCCCAGATGATATCCCCGCGCGCCAAGCGTTCCGAATAGGCATAGCCGGGCAGGGACCCAATGCGCCGGCCAAAAACGCCGTGCAGATGCGGGCCTGCCATTGGGCCGGCATCGGGTGTGAGGGCATGGCAGGCGCTGCAGGCGCGAAACACCTGCGCGCCATGGGCATCCAAGCCCTGCGGCAATTCGGTTGCGGCGGGCGCGGCGATGGGGCCAATGGCGCGCCCGCTGACGGCATTCCAGCGCCGCACTTGCCGATCAGCGCCACCAGTCCAAAGCAAGCGCCCATCTGGTGCGAAGGCCACAGACCAAACGGGCAGGCCGGGGCCTTCCAGCGTGTGCATCAGGCGCGCTGTCTCCAGCCCCCAGATGGTCACATTGCCGCCAAGGGACGCCACGGCCAGCCGTGCGCCCGTGGCATCAAGGCTGAGTGCCACGATGGGCCGCGCGCCCGCTTCCACTTCGCGCATGGCGCCATTAGGCGCGATCAGGCGGAGCACACCATCCACACCGCCGGCTGCGAGGCCGCCATCAGGCAGGGCGACAAGGGCATTCAGCGGCAGGCCAACTTCAGCGATGATCTGGTTGCTGCCATCGGTGGCCCAAAGGCGGATGGTGCCATCAAAGCCCGCGCTGATTAGCGCGCCATCGGGGCGGAAGGCAACGGCATTAACCTGCCCGCGATGCCCTTCCAGGATTTGTGCGCTGCCATCGGCAAGGTTCCAGAGCCGCACGGTGCTATCCCAAGCGGCCGAGGCCAGAACCCCGTCTCGTGCCGCAAGCCCCGCGATTTGCCCGGTATGCCCTTCCAGGATTTGCGCGGGCGCCGCACCAAGCCCTGGCGCCCAAAGAGCAATGCGCCCGCCTTCGCCGGCGCTGGCAATCCGCCCATCGTTCAGCAGGGCCAGCGCATTCACGCTGCCGCGATGCCAGCGCGCCACCGCACGAGCCTGGCCAGCGCGCACGTCCCACAGGATTACGGCGTGATCGAAGCCGGCAGAGACAAGGTGCTGCCCATCGGGCAGGGGCAGAACGGCGCGGACCGGGCCTCCATGGCCGGACAAATCCTGCGCCAGCGCGGGGGCGGCGAGCAGCAGGAACACCCAAAAAAGCCGCCGCATCACATCACCACACCGCCGCTGACATGGATGGATTGCCCGGTGATATAGCCGGCGTCCGATGAGGCAAGAAAGGCGATGGCCGCTGCCACGTCATCTGGCGTGCCGAGGCGCTTTAGTGGAATGCGCGCAATGATTTCCTCCCATTGCGCCGCCGAAAGCGCAGCATGGGCACCGGGGTCTTTTTGCGTATAACCAGGCACCACCGCATTCACCGTGACCTTCGGCGCCCATTCAATTGCCAGCGCGCGCACCAGCGCTTCCACGGCGGCCTTGGCGGCGGCCGAGGCGGGTAAAATGGTGACATCATTGCGAAAAAGATGCGCGACAAAGGAAGAAACCGCGATCAGGCGCGGATCACTTCCCGCCGCCAAATGCGGCGCGGCAGCGCGCGCCAAGCGCAGCAGGCTGAAGGTGATGGCCTCATGGCTTTTGGCAAAGCCGGCATCGGTCAGCGCGGCGATGGGTGTGCGATCAGCAAAGCCAGCATTGGCGACCAGCACATCCAAGCCCCCAAGTGCTGTTACCGTTTCCGCGACCAGCCGCGCCGGGGCCTCGGCTTCGGTAAAATCGGCGAAGGCTTCGGTGACTTGTGCGCCCTTGTCTCGTGCGGCGGCGGCGACCCGCGCCAAGCCTGCGCGATTGGCCCTGGTGTGCAGCAGCAGCGCCACGTCAGGCGCGGCCAAGGCGCGGGCAGAGGCAGCGCCAATGCCGCTGGCTGCCCCAGTGATCAGAATGCGTCTTGCCGCCATGTTCCCGCGCCCTTCCTGTCTCAGTGCAGGATAGGCCAGCGCGGCGGCATTGCCAGCCCCGCCCGCGCGCCCCATCCTGGACCGAAATCAATCATCCAAGGACATGCCAGATGACACTGACCGTGCTTGAACCGGAAGGGCTCTATCCCGAGACGGATTTGGAACAACGCATCATGGGGCCACGCGTGCGTATCCTGCAGGGGGCGTGCAAGGCATCCCTCGCGGAATTGCCCGATGAGCTTTGCCAACAGGCGGAAGGCTTGATGACGCTGAGGATGGCGGTGCCGGCGGATCAGATTGCGCGTTTCCCGAAGCTCAAGGTCGTGATCCGCATGGGGGTGGGGTATGATAGGGTGGACCGTGCGGCCTGTGCGGCGCGCGGCATCAAGGTCTGCAATGTGCCGGATTATGGCACGCAGGAAGTGGCGGAATTCGCGGTGCTGATGGCGCTTGGCCTGCGGCGCGGTTTGACGCTCTATCACGACACACAACGCGGCCCGACGCCCGCGAAATGGGCGGTGATGCCACACCCGGCAGTGCGCCGGCAGGAAGTGCAGACCTTCGGTATTCTGGGCCTCGGGCGCATCGGCACGGCAGCGGCCCTGCGCGCCAAGGCGCTTGGCTATCGCGTGGTGTTTTATGACCCGGCTTTGCCGAATGGATCAGACCGCGCCATTGGCGTCACGCGCTGCCGCACGATGGATGAAATGCTGGCGCAGGCTGATGTGCTTTCCATCCATTGCCCGCTAACCCGCAAAACGCGGGGTTTGATTGGGGAGCGTGAATTGCGCCTGCTCCCCAAGGATGCCGTGGTGGTGAATACGGCGCGCGGCCCCATTCTGGATATTGATGCGCTTGAACGCGTGTTGCGCGATGGGCATGTGGCGGCTGCGGGGCTGGATGTGATCCCGGTCGAACCGCCAGTGGAGCCGGTGCCTTCGCTGCTGCAAGCCTATCGCAACAAGGAAGAATGGTTGACTGGCCGGCTGATCATCACGCCGCATATCGCCTTCCATACGCCGCAGGCCTGGGATGATATCCGCTTGAAAAGTGCCGAGACCATGCGCGATGTGCTGGTGGAAGGCTTGAACACCAATGTCATCCCGCCTGAATCGGATTGACAAGGCGGGCTGATTTTTGCCCGGCGCGGCGCTATAAGGGCGACAAGAACACAGGGGGTTTCCGATGAATAGACGCACCATGCTGGCCGCGCCCTTGGCCGCGCCATTGCTCGCCGCCGCCGCCACCGCCCAAGCCCAGGCGGCGTTGGTGACCGAGGAATTCATGATCCCCGCTGGCGATGCGGGGATTGAGTTGTTTTTGCGGAACAAGCGCCCGGAAAACCTGACGAATTTTACCCCGGCGCGAACCGTTCTGTTTGTGCATGGCGCGACCTATCCGGCGCATACGGCCTTTGACCTGCCCTTGGGTGGGCTTTCCTGGATGGATTACATCGCGGGCCAAGGGTTTGACGTTTGGTGCCTGGACATTCGCGGCTATGGCCGCAGCACCCGCCCGCCGGAAATGAGCCAGCCGCCCGAGGCCAATCCACCCATCGTGCGGGGTGAGACAGCTGTGAAGGATATCGGCACAGCTGCCGCCTTCATCCGCGAAAGGCGCAATGTGGCGAAGCTCGTGCATATCGGCTGGTCCTGGGGCAGCACGCTGATGGGCCGTTTCGCCGCCGATAACCCGGCGCTGGTGGAGCGCCTCGTGCTTTTCGCGCCGCCTTGGCTGCGGGATGGGCCGAGCCTGGCAGCCGGGGCGGCACCTGCCACACTTGGCGCTTATCGGACCGTAACGCAGGCGCAGGCGCGGGAACGCTGGATGGCCGGCGTGCCGGAAGGCAAGCGTGCGGCCCTGATCCCGCCTGGCTGGTTTGAACATTGGGCGGGGCTGACCTGGGCAACCGATCCGGAAGGCATGCGGCGCAATCCGCAGACGCTGCGGGCGCCGAATGGCGTGCTGCTGGATAGCCGGGAATATGCGCAAGCCGGCCGGCCCTTCTGGGACCCGGCCAAGGTCACGGCACCCACGCTGCTGGTGGTGGCGGAATGGGACCGCGATACACCACCCAGCATGGCACTCGCGATTTTCCCGCTGCTGACGAATAGCCCCGGCAAGCGGCTGGTGGTGCTGGGGGAAGGCACGCATACGATTATCATGGAACGCAATCGCGGTGCGCTGTTTCAGGCGGTGCAGAGCTTCCTGGCCGAAGCGGCGGCCTGACGCCCCATTGCGGGCCACCCCATGCTAAGAACCGCGTAATCGATTCGGAGAATTCATCAAATGTCCAGAACCGCCCTCGCCCCCGGCATGGTTGTTGATCGCAACCTGGCGCTTGAACTGGTGCGCGTCACTGAAGCGGCGGCACTCGCGGCCTCCCGCTGGATTGGCCGGGGTGACAAGAACGCCGCCGATGGCGCTGCGGTGGAAGCCATGCGGAAAGCCTTTGACACTGTCGCCATCACCGGCACGGTAGTGATTGGCGAGGGCGAGATGGATGAAGCGCCGATGCTCTATATCGGCGAAAAAGTAGGCCTCTACGCCAGGACCGGCGGTGGGCCGGAAGTAGATATCGCGGTGGACCCGCTGGAGGGCACTTCCATCACCGCCAAGGGCGGGCCGAATGCGATTGCGACTGTGGCGCTGGCGGAAAAGGGCGGCTTTTTGCACGCGCCGGATATCTACATGGACAAGCTCGCGGTCGGGCCTGGGTTGCCGGACGGCATTGTGGATTTGGATGCGAAGCCTGAGGAAAACCTCCGCGAATTGGCGCGCGCCAAGAAATGCGACATTGGCGATCTGATGGTCTGCACGCTGGATCGTGACCGGCATAAGGACATGATCCGCGCCTGCCGCGCTGCCGGCGCGCGCATTATGCTGCTGGGTGATGGCGATGTTTCGGGCGTGATTGCTGTGAGCCAACCCGAAGCGGGCGTGGATATCTATATGGGCTCGGGCGGGGCGCCGGAAGGTGTGCTGGCGGCGGCGGCCTTGCGCTGCATTGGTGGGCAGATGCAAGGCCGGCTGATGTTCGAAAATGAAGAACAAATCGCGCGCGCCCGTGCCATGGGCATTACCGATCCCAATCGCAAATACAGTGTCGAGGAAATGGCCAAGGGCGATGTGATGTTCGCGGCCACAGGTGTGACAAGTGGCGCCATGCTGCGCGGCGTGCGGCGCTTTGCGGGCGGGGCCTATACGCATTCCATCGTCATGCGGTCCAAATCCGGCACGGTGCGCTATGTGGAAGGGCATCATAATTTCGCGCGCAAGCCCAGCGCCTTTATCGCTTGATCAGGGCGCGTCTATTTCATGGGTGACAGCGCGCTGACCGGGCCCGTATTGGGTGTCACGCGCAGCCTGACCGGGCGCAGCTGGCAATGGCGCGCGGGCGATGCGCGGATTGGGCTTGGCATCGCGCAGCGTTTGGAATTGCCTGAGATGCTGGGGCGCTTGCTCGCGGCGCGCGGCATTGGCCTTGATGATGCGGCGGATTTTCTGGAACCCAAGCTGCGCGCGCTCATGCCGGACCCGGCGCGCCTGGCCGATATGGAAGCGGCAGCAGATCGCATCGCGGTTGCGGTGCGCTGCGGTGAGCATGTCGCGGTCTTTGGCGATTATGATGTGGATGGCGCCTGCGCTGGCGCGCTGATGACGCGGTTTTTGCGTGATCTGGGCTGCCAAGTGACAGCTTACGTGCCGGATCGCATCAAGGAAGGCTATGGGCCGAATGCGCCGGCCATTGCGGCACTTTGTGATGCCGGCGCTTCGCTGATCATTTGCGTGGATTGCGGTATTGCCGCCGCTGCCGCCTTGGCCGCCGCCGAAGGCCGCGCTGATGTTGTGGTGCTGGATCATCACAAGGCTGAAGGCGTGCTGCCGGCGGTATTGGCCGTGGTCAATCCCAACCGCTTGGATTGCCCATCGGGTTTGCGGCATATCTGTGCCGCTGCGGTGGCGTTTCTGGCGGCAACGGCAAGCTTGCGCGTGTTGCGCCGCGCGGGATGGTTCACGCGCCGGCAAGAACCCGATCTGCTCGCGCTGCTCGATATCGTTGCACTGGCGACAGTGTGCGATGTCATGCCACTCACGGGGTTCAATCGCGCCTTGGTGGCGCAAGGGCTGAAGGTATTGGGCAAGCGCGGGCGGATTGGCCTGGCGGCGTTGCTGGATGTCGCGGGGCAGAAGGATATGCCAAGCGCGCATACGCTCGGCTTCATGTTGGGGCCGCGCATCAATGCCTCTGGCCGCATTGCGGAAGCGGATTTGGGCTTGCGGCTCTTGCTGTCCGAAGATGCGATTGAAGCGCGCGCCATGGCAGAAAAATTGGATGAGGTGAATAAGCGCCGGCAGGAAGTGGAAGGCGATATCCTGGGTGCCGCAATCGCCATGGCGGAAGCGCAAGTCAAGGCTGGCCATGCCGTGCTGCTGGTGGCGGCCGAGGGCTGGCACCCCGGCGTGGTTGGCATTGTCGCTGGGCGCGTCAAGGAAAAATTCAATCGCCCCGCTTGTGTTGCGGGTATTGCGGGTGGCATTGCCAAGGGATCTGGCCGTTCTGTCACGGGCATTGATCTTGGGGCAGCGATCATTGCCGCGCGGGAAGCGGGTTTGCTGGAAACCGGCGGCGGGCATCCCATGGCGGCGGGCTTTTCCTATAACGCCGCGAAGGGCGAAGCCTTCCACGCCTTTTTGGAAACCCGCCTGGCCCATGCCGCGCACCTGCCGAGTGCCGCGGATTTATTGGTGGAAGGCGCCATCACCGTGCCGGCCGCGACAACAGCGCTGGCGCAGGATATCGGGCGCCTCGCCCCTTTTGGTGCAGGCAATGAGGAGCCGATTTTCGCCCTCGCCCGCGCACGCGTGGTGCGCGCAGATCGTATCGGCAAGGAAGGCGCGACCATCCGCGCCTTTGTGGAAGGCGAAGGCGGCGGGCGGCTCAAGACCATTTGCTTTCGCGCCAAGGACGGACCCTTGGCTGAGGCTTTGCTTTCACCGGATCGTACGCCATTGCATTTATGCGGGCATCTGCGGGCAGAAAGCTGGAATGGCGATGTCAGCGCTGGGTTTCAGATTGTGGATGCGGCGCGGGTTTAATCAGTGATCTTCAATGCTGCGGCCAGATGATCGGCGGCAGGCGCGTCAGCGGGATTTGTGCCGCGCTCATCACACCATTTTGCAGGCTGATCGGAATTTCCGCGACAGGCGGGCCGCCATTTTCCGGGCGCCGCGTCAGCAATGCGACCGCGAATTTGGTCCCATCCAAAGCGCGCCGCTGAATAAGGCCAGACCGCGCCAGGCTATCCAGCGCCGCATTCGGGTTTGTCACGGAAAGCGTGCCTGCCAAGGCCGGCTGCAAAGCGGCATCAAGCTGCGCGGAAAGCCGCATCCCGGCATCCAAATCCCCCCAGGACAGGCGCAAATGGCGCACATCAAGCTTACCCTCCGAAGCCTGCCAGGCGTCCAATTGCTCACGCAGGCTTGGCAGCGCCAGAAGATTGCCATGCACCGCGCCATCAAATTCAAACCGCGCTAGCCGCAGGCCAAAAGCAGTTAGCGCTGGCGTGCCGAGCCAAGCCTGGGGCAGGGTGGTATCCTCGGCGGCGAATTGCAGCGTGAAGGTGGCTTCCGCCATGCGCGCCCAATTCGCATCCATGCCGATCCGCTGAATGGCCAGATTGCCATCCGGGGTCTGCGCCACCATGCCTTGCAGCAGCGCATTGGCCCGGCGCGGCGGCTGCCCTGCTTCCAGCGGTAGCAGGGCGATGAAGCGTTCGGTGGTGAAGGGGATGCGCGTGGCGCCAAGCCTGAGCGCCTGTGGGCCGGTTGCTTCCAGCCGCAGCGCATCGGGCAAGGGGAGCGGCGTGGCAAGCGTGAGCGTCTGAACTTCCCATCCCATGCCCTGGCCAGAGGTCTCATCCCCAGGTGTTTCGATCGCAAGGCGCGGAATGGTCAGCCGTGCGGCAAAGGGCCAGCCGCCACGTTCCGGGATATCGTGATTGATGCTCCAGCCCTGGGCACGATGCTTGATCACCCAATCGCTGAAACCCTCGGCCAGCGCCCCCGTGGTCCAGCGCCACAGCAGGCTTTGGCCGGCCACCAGTGCGGCCAGCAGGATCAAGACACCAAATAGGATGCGCCCAAGAATTGGCGCGCGGCTGGACGGGGCTTGCTTGGCGTTCATGCTGGGCGCCGATATAGCGAAGAATGAATGCGCCCGCCATGACAACCGATATCGCATCCCTATTGGCCCTGGATGGGGATTTCTACGTCTTTGCCTATGGTTCGCTGATCTGGCGGCCAGGCTTTGACCATGAAGCGCGCCATCCGGCGCTGCTGCGCGGTTTTCATCGGCGCTTCTGTTTGTGGAGCCATCGTTATCGCGGCACGCCGGAACGCCCTGGGCTGGTTTTGGGGCTTGATCGTGGCGGCGCCTGCCGTGGGGTCGTATTTCGTGTGCCGGGCCGCGCCGCGGCGGAGACGCTCGCTTATCTTGATGCGCGCGAATTGCCTGATGGCGGAGAGGTTGTTTATCGGCGGCGGCTTTTGCCCCTGACCTTGCTTGATGATGTCAGGCGCGTGCCGGCCATTACCTATGTCGCGAACCGGGCCTGCCGGCTTTATTGCGGCAAGCAACCCGCCGAGGTTTTGGCGCGCGCGATTGATGCGGGCCATGGGCAGATGGGTTCGAACCGGGATTACCTGTTCAATACGCTGGATCATCTGGAGGATATGGGTGTGCGTGACCGCGCATTGCAGGCGATTGCGGCGCTGGTCGGACGATAGAGAAACATCATTCACATAACGTTTTAGAAATTCATTTTATTGCGGCGCGCAGGCGCTGCTGGCAGGGCGTTTTTGGTACAGGCAAAGCCGGGTGACATGATGAACGTCACGCTTTTCATCAGATTGCCATCGTAAATTTTCCACTAAAGATAGAATGGCAAGATAACATTTCATTAAGAAAATAGCTGCGATCTCTGTGCATCCTAACAGGGATGAACCTGGGAAATTTTATCAGGCAGTCATTCCGAGAAAATTAATCACATCATGCGAAATGTTTGGCGAGGAGCAAAAAATGTCTTCCAGCCAAACCCAGGGCGATGCGACAGCATTCAATACGGCGTCGGGCAAGGCCGTCAGCGGTTCCGGTGATCCTTCGGCATCCACCAGTGCTCCCCCGGCGCTGAGCTTTGGTGCAAGCCAGGTATTGTACCAGGGCGCCATCCTTACTTTGGCGTTGCCCTTGCCCACCATCGGCACGAATGCCGATGACATCATCATTCTGGTCGGTCTCAACGATGATACCCTATTGGGCTTGGGGGGGCAGGACACACTGTCCGGTGGGGACGGTATTGATTTGATATTCGGCGGCAACGGCAATGATGTGCTCTATGGCGGAGACCGGCCGGATTTTCTTTTTGATGACGCCGGTGACGCTACCCTGATTGGTGACGAGAGCGATGATATCCTCTACGCCGATAATGAGGCTGGCATTAATGGTGATGGCGCGCACCACAACAATCTGCTGCTTGGCCTTGCCGGTGATGACACATTGTTCGGGTCGCTTGGCAGGGATTCGCTTGACGGTGGCGATGGCAATGATGTCTTGCACCTTGGCGCAACGGGGGATGTCCTGACAGGCGGCGCCGGCGCAGATGTTTTTCAGATCAATCTTCAATTTGTCCCAGCCAGTGAAGAAAGAGTTTTTGCATCCGATACCATTGCTGATTTCTCCGCCGAACAAGTTGATGTCTTATCCTTTGGATTGACAGGCGGCATTCTGAACGGTGTTGCCGGTCCGGCACCTTTGATCTGGCGCGGCGTCATGAATTCTCCGGGCGGCGTGGAATTTGGCCTGACGCTGCCGGTTGGTGATCTGGGTTCCGGTTTCTTGCAGGCCTGGTTCATCGCGGATGAGGCACCCGCGATTGTGCCAGGTGGTTGGCTTACGATTGACCTTGATAGCGATGGCCTGCTGAGCGAACAGGACTTCCTGTTGCGCGTGAACATGCCGCTGGATCATGCGGCCAACCTGCATCTCCATACGACGGCGGGTAGTTTTGGCGGTATCGCTGGCGATGCGCGCGATAATGTTCTGGCCGCCTTGACTGGGGATTCATGGATTTTGGCCTTGGCGGCAGCGACATCCTTTTGGGTGGCGTAGCCAATGATCGGCTTCTGGGTGGGGATGATCATGATATCTTGTCGGGCGGCGATGGAGACGACCGGGTATGGGGTGGGGCGGGCAATGACTGGGCCTCGGGCGGCGCTGGCAATGATGCGCTTTACGCCGAAGACTTTGTGGGCGGCGCAGTGGAAGATGGCGCGGCAAGCAATATACTCGCTGGTGAAGCCGGGGATGATTCGCTGTTCGGCGGCGCAGGCAGTGATGAGCTAGGGGGAGGCAGCGGCCATGACCTTCTCTATGGTGGCGACAATATGGATACGCTCCAAGGCGATGCCGGTAATGACACGCTGATAGGTGGTGAGGGTGACGATATCATTGCCGGCGGTAATGGTGTCGATAGTGTTGATGCCGGTGTGGGGAATGACCGCGTCATCCTTGCGGATAATCTGGATTACCTGGACGGTGGTGAAGGCTATGACTGGCTGGTCATCAATCAAGGCGTTTTTGTAGAACTCGGCGCAGCAGACAATCAGATTTCGAACGGCGCCTGGTTGCGGCCAGCGTTACGCCGCTTGCTGCATTGCGCCTGTTGGGTGATGGGGCGCGCTGCCGATGCGGTGGTGGTGGCAAAGGACGGCCTCGGCGCCCCCTTTGGCGGAGAGGCCCGCGTGGTGAAGGTACGCAATTACCCGCTGGGCGCCGTTTTGCCGCGCACCCATGTGCCTGGCCCCGCGACGCTGGTGCATCTGGGCGCGCTCAGCCGCGCGCGCGGCGCGATGCAAATACTGGACGCGCTGGCACTTTGCCCACCCCAAACCCGGCTTTGCCTGATCGGCCGCTTTACCGATGGCAGTGAAGAAGATTTCTGGAGGCAGGCCGAAGCGCTTGGCCTGCGGGCGCGCATCACGGCCTTGGGCTGGTTGCCGCATGAAGATGCTTTGGCCGCCGCTTCACGCTGCGACATAGCGCTTATCCTGTTCCAGCCGGGGGCAGAAAATCACCGCCTTGCTCTGCCGCATAAACTGTTTGACGCCATGCTGGCCGGGCTGCCGGTGATTGCCTCAGCCGAGGGCGTAGAGGTTGCGGCCGTGATCCGTGAAGCTGCCTGCGGCGCCTTGGTGGATGCTGCGGATCCCGCAGCCATCGCGGCAGAGGTCGCGCGCATGGCGGACCCGGTGCGGCGTAGCGCTTTGGGCCAAGCGGGGCGCCGGGCCGCGATGGCGCGTTTCGCTTGGGCAGGTGAGGCGGCGCGGCTTGTGGCGCTTTATGGTCGGCTGACAGGCTTCATACCGCGCCCCATGGCCTGAGCGAAGTGAGGCGATTCCACCGCGCGCCATTCTCGGCTAGGAAGAAGGGGTGACGCGCGGCCCTTCCCATCGGATTCTGCTGAATCTGGCCCTTGATGGCCTGATTGCCCTGCTGGCGCTGCTGCTGGCGGTATGGGCCATTGCGCCGCGCAACTGGCCATCTGGCGCTTGGTGGGCGGTGGCCGCACCGGGCGCAGTGCTGGCCTTGCTTGCTGCTGGCGCCGTGTTGCGGCTGCCGCAGCAATATTGGCGTTTTGTCGGCTTGCGCGATTTGCTCGCGGTGGCGGGCGCGGCCCTGGGCGGGGCGGTAATGTTCTGGCTTGGGGGGCAGATGCTTGGCGGCTGGCAGCCGGCAAATCCGGCCTTTCCGGTTATCCACGCCCTGCTGCTCGGAGTGCTGCTGGTGGGCGCACGCGTTTTGGCACTCATGCAGGCGACACGCCATGCCGGGGAAGCCGCCGCCGATGCGCAAGCCGTGCTGCTGGTGGGCGCGGCGGAAGGCACGGATCTTTTTATTCGCGCCCTGGAACGCGATCGGCGCGCGCCGTATCGCGTGATTGGCATTCTCTCGCTCCGGGCGCGGCAGGCGGGGCGGCGCATGCAGGGGCATTTGATCCTGGGCACGGTTGAAGAAGCCGATGCGGTGCTGGATCGGCTGCGCACCGAAGGCCGCTTGCCTGGGCTGATCGTGCTTTCGGGCCCGGATATTGAAGGCCCAGCGCTGGAAGCGCTGTTGGATGCGGCGGATCGGCATGGTGTGCCGCTGCGCCGCGCGCCGGCGCCAACGCGGCTTGATCCGGCGGGCAGTGACGCCACGCGCCGCGTTGAATTGCGCCCGATTTCGATTGAGGATTTGCTCGATCGTCCGCAAGTGCCGCTGGACCGCGAAGGCATGGCGCGGCTGGTGCAAGGCCGGCGTGTGTTGGTCACCGGCGCGGGCGGGACGATTGGCGGTGAATTGGCGCGGCAGGTGGCGGCGCTTGGTCCGGCGATGCTGGTCTTGCTCGATCACGGCGAATTCCTGCTTTATGAAATTGATCTGGAATTGCGCGAAAAGCACCCCGATGTGCCGCGCCGCGCCGTGCTGGCCGATGTGCGTGATGATGCGCGGATCAGGCGCTTGTTTGAAGATATCAAGCCCGAATTGGTCTTTCATGCGGCGGCGCTGAAGCATGTGCCCATGGTGGAAAATGATCCGCTTGAAGGGGTGCTGACAAACGCGTTTGGCACGCGCGTGGTGGCGGAAGCGGCGCGTTCTGTCGGCACCGCGGCGATGGTGTTCATTTCCACCGACAAGGCGGTGAACCCGACATCGGTGATGGGTGCATCGAAACGTTTGGCGGAGATGTATTGCCAGGCATTGGATCGTGAGGCGCGGCATGGTCGTGCTGGGATGCGCTGCATTACGGTGCGCTTTGGCAATGTGCTGGGGTCGACCGGGAGTGTGGTGCCGCTATTTCGTCGGCAATTGGAACGCGGTGGGCCGCTGACGGTCACGCATCCCGATATGCGGCGCTATTTCATGACGGTGCGCGAAGCGGTGGGTTTGGTGTTGCAGGCGAGTGTTGTTGGCACCACCGATCCCAAGGATCAGCCGCCGGAATTGGCCGAAGGCGGTATCTTCGTGCTGGATATGGGCCAGCCGGTGAAGATTGTTGATCTGGCGCGGCGCATGATCAGGCTTGCGGGGCTCCGCCCTGATGAGGATGTGGAAATCCGCTTCACGGGGCTCCGCCCTGGTGAGCGGCTTTATGAGGAATTGTTCCACGGCCAGGAACCACCACGCCCAACCGCCTTTCCGGGGCTTTTGGTGGCCACACCGCGCACTGCGGATGCGGCCTTGGTGGGCCGCGCGATTGATGAAATGGCGGCGGCGGGGCGGGCTGGAAATGCGCGGCTTGCGCTGCAACAATTGGCGCGGCTGGTGCCGGAATTCGCCCATGCGCCGGAAGGCACCGCGGCAGCAGGGCCGCGGTGACACGCCGACGTTTTACCGCCTTTTTTAATCTGCTTGACGCAAACCGCTATCCCTGATTAACTCGGCATATTTATCGGCCTCTGCCTTCACATAGGCTCTGAGGGCTTGGCGGTTCAGATAGCGAATGGGGTGGCCGGCGCGCGTCATGCCCTCAATCACCGATGGTGTGCGCAGCGTTTTGCCGCACGCCTCATCCATCCGGGCCACCATGGCTTCCGGCGTGCCAGGCGCGGTGAAAATACCGGTCCACAGCGGATAGACCAGATCAAGCCCCTGTTCGCGCATGGTCGGTGTATCCGGAAAATCTGGGGAGCGTTGTTCGGCAAATACCGCTACCGCATGCAGCCCGTATTGTTTCACAAGATTGGCCTCGGCGGTCAGCATGGGAACGGTGCCGGAAAGCATGGCCTGCACGCTATCGCCCGAACCGCGGAAGGGGATGTGATTCATCTGTATCCCGAAGGCGCGCGACAGCCCTGTCATCGCCAAATGCCCAAGCCCGCCAACGCCGCCTGAGGCATAGGGCAATTGCCCCGGATTGGCCTTGGCGCGCACGACAATATCGGCAACCGTCCTGATGCCCGTTGTGATTGGTGTCATCAGCGTGGCTGGCGCTTCCGCGACCAGACAGACGGCGGTGAGTTGATCAGCGCGATAAGGTGCGCGCGCCATGAAGCTTGGCTGGATGGCGATGGGCGCCATGGAGGTCAGTAGCAATGTCTGCCCATCGGGCTTGGCGCGCACCACCTCTGCCGTGCCGATGGTGCCTGTGGCACCGCCGACATTTCGGATCACCACTTGCGTGCCCATGGCTTCGGTAAATACCGGCTGGATCAAGCGCCCGATGATGTCGGTGCCGCCGCCGGCCGGCCAGGGGATGATCATTTGCACTTGGGCGGCGGCCGGCGCGATGCCAGCCCATAGCGCAGCCAGGGCCAGTGCGGCCTTCGACACATACTTCATAGCCGTGTTTCCTTCCCATGACGGCACTTTGCGTGCCTTGATGGAAAGCTTGGACCGGGCGGATTCGCGAAGGCAAGAAAAAACCGATTGGCGGGCGTGGCCTGTCAGAATTTTAGGTCTGGCCTTTCACAGCAACCTTTACCCCTTCCCACCGGCATTGACCGCACTGCCCGCGGCCATCGGAAATGCGGCGAGGCTTTTTTCCACCAGATTGGGCAGGCCGTTTTGCAACTCGGCGATTTTCACCAAATCGCGTGCCACACAGGCTTCTTCCAGCGATGCCGCAATGGAACGCAGCGCCGCCGCGCCAAAAGTCCCGGCAGCGGATTTCAGGCCATGCGCTTCTTCTTCAATCACGCTGACATCATCGGTTGCGATCAGCCGTGCCACACGCGCGCGGGTTTCTTCGGCAAAAACGCCAATCAGGCGCGGCAGACGCCCTGGCCCGACAGCGGCGCGCAATTCCTGCAAGGTGGTATGGTCAATCAGCGTCGGCCCGGCAGGATTTGGTTCGTCCACCGCCGCGCGGGACCGACGCGGGCGGCTTTCCAGCATGTCAGACACGGCTGAGAGCAGCGCGGTCAGATCCATGGGCTTGGCGACATGCGCATCCATGCCGGCTTCAAGGCAGCGCGCTACCTCATCGGGCATGGCAGCGGCGGTCATGGCGATGATCGGCACGCGCCCGGCCAAGCCTTCCAGGGCGCGAATCGCGGCTGTCGCGGCCAGCCCATCCATGCGTGGCATGCGCACATCCATCAGTACCAAATCATAGGCAGCGGTGCGTGCCGCCCCCAGCGCTTCTTCCCCATCGCGCGCCAAATCCACCGCATAGCCGGCCTTGCGGAGAATGGCTGCGGCGACAAGCTGATTGGCTTCCCCATCCTCTGCGATCAGGATACGCCCGCGCGCGCCCGGCAGCGGCTTGGCGAGGGCGGGCTTGGGCAGAAGCGTGCTGGGTGGACGGCCAGATTCCGCAATGGGGCGCAGCGGAATCTCAAAGGAAAAGGTTGATCCCTTGCCCTGGGTGGAAGCGAGCACAATGCGCCCGCCCATCAGCCCAACCAGCCGCTTGCAGATCATAAGGCCAAGGCCAGAACCGCCATAACGCCGCGCGGTTTCTGGCCCGCCCTGGGCGAAACGCCCGAATAGCCGCGCCTGCACTTCAGCCGGCATGCCAATGCCCGTATCGGCGACCGCGAAACGCACCTGACCTTGTGTCTCGGCGCGTTCAACCCGAATGCCAACGCCACCAATCGCTGTGAATTTCACTGCATTATCGGCAAGGTTCAGCAATACTTGGCGAAGCCGCCGTGCATCGCCAATCACGCGGGCGGGCAGAAGGGGGTCAATGCTGGCGGAAAGCCGGATACCCTTTTCAGCTACCGATGGCGCCAGCAGATCAAGCACTTCGGCGATGGGTGCGGCCAGGTCGAAGGCTTCTTCTTCAATCGCCAAATGCCCCGCTTCAATGCGCGACAGATCGAGCATTTCATTGACGGTTGCGAGCAACAATTCGCCGCAGCGCCGCGCGGTTTCCGCATAGGCGTGCTGTTCGGCGTCCAGCGTTGTGTCCAACAGCAATGATATTGTGCCCATCACGCCATTCATGGGCGTGCGGATTTCATGGCTCATGAAGGCAAGGAAGTCGCTTTTTTCGGCATTGGCGCGTTCTGCCGCACGCCGGGCGCGTTCCGCATCGCGGGCGAATTGCTCACGCGCGGAAACATCATGTTGGATGCCGAAGATGTAGCGCACTTCGCCGTCATCGCCGAAAATGGGCGAAAGATGCAGTTCATTGACGAAGCGCGATCCATCCTTGCGGTGATTGACGATTTCAACATCCAGCGGCTTGCCGGTTTCAATCGCTTCGCGGATCAACCTGATGTGGCGCGGATTCGTGCCCGGCCCTTGCAGGAAGCGGCAATTGCGCCCGATCACTTCTTCTTCCGCGTAGCCGGTGATGCGATAAAACGCTGGATTCGCGAAAATGATCGGGCAATCGGGCAGGTTCGGGTCACAAATGACAATGCCCGTTGGGGTCGCAAGCACGGCAGCGCCGAGCACGCCCTGCAAGGGCGAAGGCAGATGGGGAGTTAGGCTATTCGCTGTAGGAGACGAGCGCTTCGAATGGGACATCGAGCTTCCTCCTCCCGCCAAGAAAAGACAGTTCAATCAGTGCGGCAGCGGCCGGCACCACGGCGCCAGCATGGCGCAGCAGGGTAATGCCGGCGGCCAAAGTGCCACCCGTTGCCAGCAGATCGTCCAAAATCACCACGCGTTGGCCGGGGCTGACGGCATCGGCCTGCATTTCAATCCGGTCCGTGCCGTATTCCAGCGCGTAATCAAGGCCGATACGCTCCCCCGGCAGTTTGTCGCGCTTGCGGAGCATGATGAAGCCAAGCCCCAATTCCAGCGCCAGCGGTGCGGCAACCAGAAAGCCGCGGCTTTCAATACCGGCAAGAAGATCGGGCTTATGCGGGCGGATCGCGCGCGCCATACGCGCCATGGCAATTCGCCAGGCGGGGCCGTGCCGAAGCAGCGTTGAGATGTCATAGAAAAGAATGCCCGGCTTTGGAAAATCCGGGATGCCGCGAATATGCGCCTTTAGGTCCAATTGGTCGTCTGTTTCTGTCACGTTCTGCTGCTGTCTTGGTTGCGCCATGCCCAGCACCCATCGGTAGGGGCTTGCTGAGCCTTTCCGGTGGGATCATATCAACGTTACATTCGAAATGTCTAGTGAGGTTGACAGTCCTGGCAAAATTTCCGGCCCAGCCCTATCTACCAGCCATGTCCAAATCCATGCTCGCCGGGATAATCGGCGTAACCGGCTTTCTGTTCTATGTGGCGGCAGTCATCATCCTTGCGGATCATGTACTTGGCACGCATTGGGTGTTTGAATTCGTCTATTTCGCGCTGGCCGGGATTGTCTGGGTCTGGCCTGCCAAGGCGCTGATTATCTGGGGCGCCAAATGATGCGATTGGTCGGAGTGAGAGGATTCGAACCTCCGGCCCCTGCGTCCCGAACACAGTGCTCTACCAGGCTGAGCTACACTCCGAGGCCGACCGTGACATTGACACCGGCTATAGCGGGCGGGGGTGAAGGCCGCAAGCGGGTGGGGCAGGGGGCGATGGGCCCTGGGCCGTTGCCAAGACCCGAAATTAGGGCTTCGATAGGCGATCAAAACCAGTTTGAAGATTCTTGGAGAGTGACATGAAATTTTTGAAATCTACCATGATTTTGGCATCCCTGGTCGCCGTGACCGCGCCGGCCTTGGCCCAGGGTGATGTCATTACCGCCCGCCGGGATGGCCTGAAGGGCGTGGCTCGTCACATGGAAGGCATCAAGGCCGTGGTGGATCAGCGCGGTGACCCGCGTGGGACCGGAATGGCGATTGCTGACATGATCAGGTTTTTTGAAGGGTTTCCCGCGCGTTTTCCCGCTGGAAGTGGTTCGGGTGAGACCCGCGCCCTGCCCACCATCTGGACTGATCGCGCCGGCTTTGAAGCGGCCAATGGAAATATGGTGACCCAGCTTCGCGCCCTGCAAACGGCCGCCAATGCTGGTGACCAAACCGCCTTTGGTGCTGCTTTTCAGCAAACCGGGGCTACTTGCGGTGCCTGCCATCGGCCCTATCGCGGTCCGGCCCGCTGATCAGGCCAAACCGCGAAGCCGACCGATCGTGGTGATGGCCTAAAAAAAGCGGATAAACAGGAAAACCGCCGCCCCGGCTATCACCAGAAAGCCAAGAGCGAGTCGGCCGGGGGCAAGGCGTGGCGGTCTGGTGCCCTCTGGCAGCAGCTTTTCGCCGGTCAACATTGGCATCACCAATTCATGCCCCTTGAAAAGCTTATAGAGCATGATCGCCAGCACATGCAGCGCTATGGCGAAGACCAAATAGCGCTGCGCGGCCAGATGCCAGGCAGAAAGCGATTCTTGGGTGGCTTCCCCCACCTTCAACGCCAATGGCCCATGCTGTGAATAGCTGAAACCGGGATCGTGATTCGCGAAAAGCCCAGTAAGCCCTTGCGCCAGAAGCAGGGAAAGCAGGATCAAAACCATCCAGCCCCCGGCCGGGTTGTGGCTGGTTTCCGTGTCTCGGTCCCGTTTTGCAAACCCCGCCAATTGCCGAAGCGCCGCCAAGGGCGATTTCAGGAAATGGGCAAAGCGCGCATTTTCTGATCCCCAAACCCCCCAAAGGATACGAAACAGCACCAGCGTCAGGATCGCGTAGCCGGCGATGTAATGCAGCCCCCAGGCGCCAGTTTTGCCGCTGGCATAAGATAGGCCGACAAGCAGGATCAGGGTCCAATGGAACAGCCTGACGGGGCGGTCCCAAATGCGGATTCGGGTTATGCGCGCGTTCATGTTCACCTGCCGGTTGACGGTGGGACGGTTGGCCATGTTGCAGGCCAATGACAAGACACTTAAAAGCCTTAAGCAGATTGAAAGCCCTGGGCGGATTTTTCATGCCATGTGTGGCGCAATAGGGAGAATGCAAAATGCAGGGTCGGAATGCGGGCGGTGGCGCCGCCGGGAAGCTGATCTTCCCAACGGTGCTGATCCTGTTGGCTATACTCGTCTTTCTTGGCTGGCGCGGCGTTTTTTCCCCAACCCCCAGTGATGTGGCCGGTGCTTCACGCGGACCCTTGAGCGAAGCGCCAGCCGGGGCCGCCGGACCGGCGGGCTCGGGTGAAGCCACGCGGCCTGCGATTCCCGCAGCGCCGCCGCCGCCTGACCTCGTTACCCAAAGCACCGAGGCCGCCCGCCCTGACCAAAATGCCGCGCCCCCGGCGGCTGCAATGGTCCCGCCACGCTTTGACGTGGTGCGGGTTGGGGCGCGGGGCAGCGCGGTGATTGCAGGGCGTGCCGCGCCGGGCGCGGATGTGATTGTGCTGGCCGATAATGGCCGGGAATTGGGCCGCGCACGCGCGGATCGGCGCGGAGAATTCGTGATCTTGCCGGCTGATCCGCTGCCACCGGGCGCGATTGAACTCAGCCTCCGCGCGCGACTCGGTGATCAGGAAATCACCGGGCCGGATACGGTGGTGCTTGTGGTGCCGGACACTGCGGCGCAAATCGCCGAAGCCGCGCGCCCCGCGCCGGCGACCGAAGCTTCCCCCAGCCCCCAGGCCCAGGCTGCAGAACGCCCGGCGCAGCAGGCGCAAGCCGCGCCCGCCGCGGCAGCAGAACGCCCGGCCCAAGCTCAAGCCCCAGCCCAAGCCCAAGCCCAAGCCCCAGCCCCTGCGCCGACCGGACCGATCGCCGTGCTGATCCCGGGCCGATCCGAAGCCGCCGCCCCGCGCTTGTTGCAGGCGCCGGCACCCACGCCTTCTGACAGCGCGCCGTCACGGCTGAGTATCGATTCGGTGGAATATGACCAAAGCGGATCCATGCGCTTTGCCGGCAGCGCGCCCCCTGGCGCCAGGCTCAGGGTTTATGTGGATGACCAGCCTATTGGCGAATCGGTCGCTGATGCGCCTGGCCGCTGGGCCCTTCAGCCCGCCAGCCAGCCAAGCATAGGGCGGCATCGGTTGCGGGTTGACCAAATCTCACCCGCTGACGGGCGGGTGCTGGCGCGCGCCGAGGTTCCATTCCAGCGGGAAGAACTTCCCGCTGAAGTCTTGGCCCAGCAGCGCATTGTCGTGCAGCCGGGCAATAACCTTTGGCGCATTGCCCGCGCGACCTATGGGCGCGGCGCGCGTTACACGGTGATTTATCAGGCGAATAAGGACCAGATCGCTGATCCCAACAAAATCTATCCGGGTCAGGTCTTTGCGCTGCCCGCCGCCCAGCCGGCGCCGGCGGCTTCAAGCCGGTCCAGATAAGGATCGAGCGCGAGGACAAAGCGCACCAAGGCCGCGACCAATTCAGGCGAATTGGTCGGCGACACCAGCGCCAAATCAGCTTCAAAGCGAATCCGATGATCGGGCGTGAGACCCATGCTCCAACCTTCGGGCAGGCCCGGGTTCAGCGCCGCCAAAGTGGTGAAACTGTTTTGGCGCAAATCCCGCCCTTCAGTGGTGGAGGGGATGCGCGCGGCATCGGTTTCCACCACCAGCCCCTCGGTGCTCAGCTCTGCGCGGCAGCGGCGGCCGCGCCAGTCAAAGGTGAATTCCAGAGGCCTGTCTGCCAGCTTGGGGGTCAGGCGGCCTTCGGGGTCTATGGCCAGAGGGCCAAGGGTGATTACATCCATGGCCCGCATTATTGTGCAATTTTAGTAAAAACACTGTAAGCGAGGGCGCATGGCACTCGGACAAAGTCTTCGTATGGTTCTCGCCCGGCCGCATCCGGCGGCGAGACCCTTCCTGATTGGTGGCGCGGCAGTGGCGCTGCTGGGCGGCGCGCTGCTGGGCAGCTTCCTGTTTTGGCTTGGCGTGGCGTTCACGCTGTTCTGCCTTTACTTCTTCCGCGATCCGGAACGCATGCCCCCCGCGCGCCCTGGCCTGGTGCTGGCACCGGCGGATGGGCATGTGGTGTCTGTCATGCCGGCCAAGCCGCCGGTGGAATTGGGCATGGGTGAGGAAACCCGCTGGCGTATCGCGATTTTCCTTTCGGTCCTTGATGTCCATGTGAACCGCATGCCCTGCGATGGCACGGTGACGCGCATTGCCTATCACCACGGCAAATTCCTGAGCGCCAATCTGGACAAGGCAAGTGATGAGAATGAACGCAATGCGCTTGCGGTGCGGCTGCCCGATGGGCGCGATATTGCCGTGGTGCAGATTGCCGGGCTGATCGCGCGGCGCATTCTGTGTGATGCAAAAGTGGGCGATGTGGTGCAGGCGGGTGATCGCTTTGGCATTATCCGCTTCGGCAGCCGGACGGATATCTATCTGCCGCCGGGCGTGGAACCCATGGTCGCCGTGGGCCAGACCATGATCGGTGGCGAGACGGTTTTGGCGGAGTTGCAGGCGCGATGAGCAACGCCCCGCAAAATGCGGCGCCGGAAGGGCGGATGCGGCGACTGCGCCGGCGCTTTCGCCCGCGCACGCGCCCGCGTTTTGAAGGGCAATCCTTCAATCGCCTGATTCCGAACATCATGACCATGCTGGGGCTGTGCTGCGGCTTGGTTGCGATCCGTGCTGCCTTTGAAGCGCGCTTCGCCGAAGCCGCGGTACTGATTGTGGTGGCCGGCGTGATTGATGGGTTGGATGGGCGGCTTGCACGCCTGCTGAAAGCGACATCCCGGTTCGGGGCGGAATTCGATAGCCTTGCCGATTTTCTATCCTTTGGGGTGGCGCCCGCGCTGGTGTTGTATCTTTGGGCTTTGCAGGATTATCGCGGGATTGCCTTCGCACCTGCCTTGCTGTTCGCGGTTTGCTCCTCACTCCGTTTGGCGCGCTTCAATGCGGCGCTGGATGTAGGGCCGGCGCCAAAGCCTGCCTATACCTATAATTTCTTCACTGGCGTGCCCGCGCCGGCAGCTGCGGGCTGTGCGCTTTTCCCGCTTTTCGCGGGGCTGTTTTTCACGCAAATCAACATGCCGATGCTGGCGGGTATCATGCAGAACCCTGTCTTGGTTGCCGGCGTTTTGATTCTGGTGGGCGGGCTGATGGTGAGCACGCTGCCCACTTGGTCCTTCAAGAATTTCAAGGTGCCGCGTGCCGCCGTGCTGCCGCTGCTGCTTGGCGTTGGGCTTTATACCGCGCTGTTGTTCGCTGAACCCTGGGGCGCGCTTGCCATGGCGGGGATTATTTATCTTGGCATGTTGCCCTTTTCGCTGCGGTCCTATTTGCGACTGAAGCAGGAAGCGGAGAGCATGCTGGAACCCGTGCTGGTCGCCGATAATGGCAAGGGAAATACCGCGCCCTGATGCTGCGCGGCAGGCTTGAATTGCCTCTGGGGGGGCAGCGCATCAGCATCTCAGGCGGGCCCTTTGATGCCATGCCGGAAGGCGCGCGTGGGCTATGCCTGGAAGCCGACGCCGCGCGCATTGGCGAGGCCGAATGGCGGCTTGATGTGCCGGATTACGGCGTGCCGGATGATGCAGCTTTGCGCGCGGTATTGACGCAGATGCTGGCAGCAATGCGCGCTGCCCCTGATGGCGCCTATCACATCGGGTGCAAGGCAGGCATCGGACGTACTGGCACTGTCATGGCTTGCCTAGCCATCATGGCGGGCGCGGCAGAGGGCGACCCGGTTTCATGGTTGCGCGCCGCCTATTACCAAGGGGCGATTGAAACGCCTGGGCAAGAAGAGTTTGTCCGTCGCTTTGCGCGGTGATGCTTGGTCGCTTAGCATTTCTGAAAAATCAGGAGAAACGTGATGCCCCAAATCCTCGATCCCCAAACCATCGCCGATTATGATCGGGATGGCGCGGTGGTGATCCGTGGCGCCTTCGCGCCGCATTGGGTGGAGCTGCTCGCCGCCGGGGTTGAGCGCAATCTGCGCGAACCGGGTCCCTTCGGCAAACGCTATACGCCCGAAGGAAAGCCTGGCATGTTCTTTGGTGATTACTGTTCTTGGCAGCGCATTGCGGAATATGAGGCGTTCTTGCGCCATTCCCCCGCCGCCGCCATTGGCGGCGCGCTGATGCAAAGCGGCAAGGTCAATCTGTTTCATGAACATGTGCTGGTGAAGGAACCAGGCACGGAAGAACCAACCCCTTGGCATAATGACCAGCCCTATTGGACGGTGGAGGGCTGGCAGGTGTGTTCGCTTTGGATTCCACTTGACCCGGTGGCGCGGGAGAATGGCGTTGAATATGTCGCGGGGTCACATCGGCGGGGCGAATGGTTCAAGCCGAAGCGCTTTGCCGATAGCGCTGACCATCCTTCCGATGATCCGCGCTTTCTGCCGGTTCCAGACGTTGAGGGAAACCGTGGCGACTACACGCTGCTGGGGTGGGATTTGCAGCCTGGCGATTGCGTCGCCTTCCATGGGCTGACGTTGCATGGCGCGCCGGGCAATCGCAGCGGCAAGCTGAGGCGCCGCGCGGTCTCCGCACGTTGGACCGGCGATGATGCGGTGTTCACGCGCCGCAAGGGGATAGAAAGCCCGCCCGCGCCGGCGAATGCGCCGGCGCATGGTGCCGCGATGGATAGTGAGGTGTTTCCGGTGGTTTGGCGGGCGGCTTAACCCACCAACGCCACCACCAAAAACCCAAGCCCCGCAACACTCGCCGCCGCGCCCATTGCGGGGCGCAGCCATTGCGCGCGCGCGCCCTGCCTTGCCAGCACCATGGCACCAAACATCAAAGCGCCTTGGATCACGGCAAGCCCGGCCAGATAGGCGATGATCGGTGTTGCTTCCGCGCCGATCACGGCTTCCGCAAAGGCATGGCCATGGAACAGCCCGGCCAGGGCGAAACCCGTCAGCAGCGCCGCCCCCGCCATCAGCACTGAAGCGGCGACCAAAGCCTCGGTCATGCCAAGGCCAATGCCGGCCATATGGAGCGCCAGCCCCGCCATACCGGCGGCCAGGAACGCGGCAATCGCGCGGAAAGCTTCATTGCGCGGCAAGGCCGCCGCCAACACGCCGGCCGTCAGCAAAAAGGCCAAATGATCCAGCCCAATCATCGGATGGCCAATGCCGGAGGCAAAACCCTGCCAGAGCGTTTCCGGCATCGCGCCACCCATCGGGTGGTGCGCGGCCGCGGGCAAAGGCAGCAGGGCCGTCAGGCTCAGGGCGAAAAATTGGCGGCGTATCCTAGTCTCTCAAAACTTCTCCCCGTCATGCTTGCCGCTTCGGGGCCGGGATGCAAGCGGCACGCGGTTGGACCGGCGGGGTGGAGCCTCTATATCCACATCGTGATCAAACTTCCCCGGATTCTCCTGCTGCTTGGCCTGCTGCTGCTGGCTGGCCCCGCCTTTGCCGCCTGCGCCGATTCCCCCGCGCCTGGCGTGGAATGGCGGCGCTGCCTGCTGGATGGGGTTGACCTGACAGGGCGTGATCTGACGGGGGCGACGCTGCGCGATACCTCCTTCGCGCGGGGGCGTTTTGTGGAGGCCAAGCTGGCGGGGGTTGATGCTTCCGATGCGCGCTTCGGCTTTGCCGATTTGTCGCGTGCCGATCTGACCGGTGCCACGCTCCGCAGCACTGATCTGACCCGTGCCGTGCTGGCGGGCGCCACGTTGAAGGGTGCGGATTTGCGGCGCGCCACGCTGTTTCGCGCTGATTTGCGCGGCGCGGATTTGACCGGGGCGGAGCTTGCCGGCGCCAATTTTTCCGGCGCCGAGCTCGGCGGGGCGCGCTGGCTGGATGGGCAGAAGATTTGCGCTGCCGGGTCCATCGGGTCCTGCCAATGAGTGATGCGGATTACCTTTCGCGGCTTAATGTCGAACAGCGCGCGGCGGTGGAAGCGCTTGATGGGCCGCTTCTGGTGCTGGCAGGCGCGGGCACCGGCAAGACCCGTGTGCTGACCACGCGATTCGCGCATCTGCTCCGCAGCCGCAAGGCTTTCCCATCTCAGGTATTGGCGGTGACCTTCACCAATAAGGCCGCGCGCGAAATGCGTGAGCGTGTGGGCGCGATGATGGGTGAGGCTGTGGAAGGGCTATGGCTTGGCACCTTCCATGCACTCACCGCGCGCATGCTGCGCCGTAATGCGGAACTTGTTGGACTGAATTCGAACTTTACCATCCTGGATACGGATGATCAGCTCCGCTTGCTGAAACAGGTGATGGAAGCCGAACATATTGACCTGAAGCGCTGGCCCGCGAATGGGCTGATGGCGATCATTCAGCGCTGGAAGGATTGCGGCCTGACGCCGGATGCCGTGACGCCGGCTGAGGATACGGATTACGCCGCCGGGCGCGCGCGCAGTATCTATGAGGCATATCAGGCGCGGCTGAAGGCGCTGAATGCCGCCGATTTCGGTGATTTGCTGCTGCATGTGGTGACGATCCTGCGCGGGCATCCGGAAGTGCTGGCGGATTATCAGCGGCGCTTTCGCTATATTCTGGTGGATGAATATCAGGACACCAATCTGGTGCAGTATTACTGGCTGCGATTGCTGGCGCAGGCCCATCGCAATATCTGCTGCGTCGGCGATGATGACCAATCCATCTATTCCTGGCGCGGCGCGGAGATTGAAAACATCCTGCGCTTTGAGAAGGATTTTCCCGGCGCGCAGGTGGTGCGGCTGGAATCGAATTACCGTTCCACCAAGCCCATTCTGGCCGCCGCATCCGGGCTGATTGCACATAATACCGGCAGGCTCGGCAAAACCCTGCGCCCCGGGCGCAATGATGCGGAAGGGGAGAAGGTGCGCGTTGTCTCGGTCTGGGACAGCGAAGAAGAAGCCCGCATGGTGGGGGAGAGGATCGAAGCCGCGCGGCGTTCGGGTGAATCCTTGGGGGAGGTCGCCATTCTGATCCGCGCCGGTTTTCAGACTCGCGCTTTTGAAGAACGCCTGATTACGCTCGGCCTGCCCTATCGCGTGGTGGGCGGCGCGCGGTTTTATGAGCGTCAGGAAATCCGTGATGCCATGGCCTATTTCCGCGTGGTGGCGCAGCCGGCGGATGATCTGGCCTTTGAACGAATTGTGAATCTGCCCAAGCGTGGGCTTGGCGATACCGCGATGCGGGAGATGCATGCGCTGGCGCGGGCGGAAGCCGTGCCGCTTGCCATTGCTGCCGGGCTTGCCTTGGAAAAGGGCGTGATCAAGCAGGCCAAGGCGCGCGCTGCCCTGGGTGAATTGCTGGAAGCCTTCGCGCGCTGGCGCGCCATGTTGCCCAATGAAGGCCATGTGGTGATGGCCGCAACGCTGCTGGAAGAAAGCGGCTATACCGATATGTGGAAGCAGGATCGCAGCCCGGAAGCGCCGGGGCGGCTTGATAACCTCAAGGAATTGCTGCGCGCCATGGCGGATTACGAAACGCTGGCCGGGTTTCTGGAGCATGTCTCGCTAGTGATGGAAAATGACGAAGCGGCAGAAGGGCAGCGCGTTTCGATCATGACATTGCATGGCGCGAAGGGTTTGGAATTTGATCGGGTGTTTTTGCCGGGTTGGGAAGAAGGCGTCTTTCCATCGCAGCGCAGCCTGGAAGAAGGCGGCGAACGCGCCTTGGAAGAAGAACGGCGCCTGGCCTATGTCGGCATCACGCGCGCGCGGCGCTTCGCGGTGATCAGCCACGCCGCCAATCGGCGCATTTACGGCAATTGGCAGGCTTCCATCCCATCGCGCTTTTTGGATGAATTGCCGGCATCCGAGATCAAGCTGGAAGGCAATGCCGCGCGGGAGATGCGGAGTGCGAGTGTCTTCCCGGCCTCAGGCGGCTTGTATGGCCAGCGCCCGCGCGTGATCGAAGCAGCCGCCTGGGAAGTGAAGGAACGCCCCACGAGTGCCACGCGTTATGCGCCGGGTGATCGCGTCTTTCACCAGAAATTCGGCTATGGCGAGGTGACCGGCGTGGATGATGATCGGCTTGATATCCGTTTCGACAAGGCCGGCGACAAGCGCCTGATTGATCGTTTTGTGGAGAAAGCCTGATGCGCCCTGCCGGCCCTGATAGTGCGGGCGCGCTTTCCCGCCGCCGCGCCGAACCGCTTGAAGCGCTCAGCATTGATGGGCTGAGTGAGGAAGCGCTGCCCTTCTTCGAAGCAGCACTGCAACAGGTTTGCGGCACCGTCGCCTATTTCCGCGATGAGCCGAGCGATACCTGGCGCGTGGAAGGCGTGCGCGAAGCCGGCGCGGGGCAGGAGGCGCTGGAAAGCGCCTTGGCCTTGGCGGCGCTGGTCGCGGGTATTGCGCCGCCCGCGGTGCAGATCGCGCCGGTGGAAGCGGATGGCTGGCTTGCGCGCACGGTGCAGGCTTTTCCGGAACAGCGCATTGGTCAGCGATTCCTGATACGCCCGACGCATGTTGCGGATCGGCGCTGTTTTGATCGGCTGGTGTTGAAGCTGGATGCGGGTTTGGCATTTGGGTCGGGCGAACATGCCTCCACGCAAGGTTGCCTGATGGCGTTTGAAGCCATCGCGCATCGGCGCCCGCGGCGCGTCATGGATTTGGGCAGTGGTTCGGGCATTCTCGCCATGGCGGCGGCGAAGCTGTTGCATGTGCCGGTGACGGCGACCGATATCGAACCCTGGTCCGTGCGCATTTGTGTGGAGAATGCGCGGCTGAATGGGCTGTCGGCACAGATGCGCGCGCTATTGGCGGATGGCTGGCGTGATCGGCGGTTGCAGGGCAAGCGTTATGATCTGATTTTCGCTAATATCCTGGCGCGCCCGCTTTGCGCCATGGCGCGAGAATTGGCGGCGCATCTTGCACCGCAGGGAACGGCCATTTTGGCCGGGCTTCTCGGTACGCAGGCGCGCATGGTGCTGGCGGCGCATCGCCGTCAGGGCCTGGTGCTTGAACGCAGAATAGATGTTGGGCCTTGGACTAGTTTAGTGCTTAGAAAGCGGTGATCAGAACCCCCGACTGAAGGGCCAATTTTCGGTTGCTGAGATGAAACGAAATGCATTGGCATTGGCTTCATAAGCGCGTTTTGCGATCATGACGTCTACAAAGGCCGTCTCCAGGGCTTCCTGCCCTTGAATGGCGGCAATGCCGGAACCGATGCCCTCTCGTGGGATGGGCGGGACATAAACAGGCCGTTCTGGCGCTGCGGTAGTATTGGCAAGGCGTATTGCCGCCATTTCCAGACGCTCCACGGCTCGCTGCATGCCGCTCAGCGTCGCATTCATCGCGGCATTGATGCCGCCGGGGATGGTTTTCGTCATGAAGCTAATCTAGCCGAGATTCGTAAACAAACTTCTGAAGAACAGACACCTGTGGTGGAAATTTACGCCCACCCCTCAGTTTTTTTGGTTCACTCAGCAGCAGCGCGCCGATCAAGATGCTGGCGCAGCCTTGGCATCACTTCTTGCGCAAGGCGGGCCATGCTCTCAGCTTCCCAGGCGGCATTGGGGCCGGACCAATCAAGGCCGGCCATCAGCACATGGCCATAGGGGCCGGCTTCTTCCCGCAGCGCAATCAGCTTGTCCAAAACGGTGCGCGGGCTGCCGGCGATCACGCAGGCATCAATCATATCCTCAGCCGTTGCGGCGTTATGGTCCATGTCTTCGCGCGGCGTCATGGTGGCGGCGAGGCCGGCGCGTTTCGCGAGGCTGCCCAGATATTCGAAGTAATAGCGGGTGGCGCCTTCAGGTGCGGTGGCGCGGGCGCGGGCTTCGGCATCGGTCGCGGCAATCACGAAATTCCGCGCCATGCGCCAGCGCGCGCCATCGGGCGCCTGCCCGGCTTCGCGAAGGCCCGCAGCAAAGCTTTGCCAATGGCCTGCCAGGATTCGGTGCGCCACGAAATTGGCGCTGATCACGCCCCAGCCGCGCTTGGCCGCCAGCGCCACGCCCTGCGAATCCTTGGACCGGGCGGAGACATGAATGGAAGGCCCACCCGGCTGGAAGGGTTTGGGCATGAAGCCCACACCATATTGCGGCAACACATTGCGCGAAATCTTCACCGGCCAGGTCTCGCTACCGACATCATAGGGTGGTTCGGCGGCCCAGATGCGCTGGATGGTCTCAATCGATTCGATCATGCGCTTGCCGCGTTCCTTGGGCTCAATATCGCCGAACAGCTCAAAATCCGAAGAAAGCCCGCCAGCGCCAATCCCCATCATGAAGCGGCCCTGCGCCATATGATCGAATTGCGCGACTTCCGCCGCCACAATGGCCGGGTGGTGGTTCGGCAGGTTGATCACGCCGGTGCCGAAAGTCAGGCTTGTCCGATGCACCAGCCCCGCCATGAACATCAAGGGGGAAGCGATGGGTTCCGATGTGGCGGAGAAATGCTCGCCCACCCAGACCTCCTGAAAGCCAAGGCGGTCAGCCAGCAGGGATTTTTCCATATCCTCTGCCAGGGTTTCATGCATGGGCCGCCCCGGTGGATGGAGCGGCATCATGAACAGTCCAAGATGCATGCGGCGCTTCCTCAAGTCGTTTCGGGCGATGTTGCTCGCCCTTGTAACTGAATCCTAAGCCAAGGCCGCGCCAAAGGTGAAGGGGGGGTGGGCCTTGCCAGGGGGCGCTTCTGCCCTGATGCTCCGATGGTGACCCCATCCGCCAGACTTGCCACGGCGATCGAGCTGCTCAGTGCGCTCGAAGCCCAGTGCTTTGCCCCTAATGCCCGTCGCCGCCCCGCCGATGCGGTGGCGAGCGATTTTTTCCGCACCCGGCGTTTTATCGGTGGGGGGGATCGGCGCAGCATCAGCGAATGGGTCTGGGGGGTGGTGCGGCAAAGGCTGCGCTTTGATTGGAACCTGGCGCGGCTGCCGGCTGAAGTGACGCCGCGCCTATTGCTGATGGCCTATCTGGTGCTGGTGGCGCGCTGGACGGAAGCCGATATCGCGCGCGGGTTTGACGGGGAACGCTATGGCGCCGCCCCGCCCAATGCTGGCGAAGCCCGCGCAGTGCGCATCATGGCCGGGCGGGAATTGCTGCACGCGGATATGCCGGATTGGGTGCGCTTCAACCTGCCGGAATGGCTGCTCGCGGATTTCAAGGCGCGTTTCGGGGCGGATTTGGCTGCCGAATCTGCCGCCATGGAACAGCCGGCAGCGCTTGATCTCCGCGCCAATCTGCTGCGTGGCACGCGCGCGGAAGCCGCTGCCGCGCTGGCCGCCGAGGGCATTGCCACCGAAGCAACACCTTATTCGCCCTGGGGGCTCCGCGTGCCTTCCCGCCGACCTGTCACTGGCACGGCAGCCTTCAAGGGCGGCTTGATCGAAGTGCAGGATGAAGGCAGCCAATTGATCGCGCTTCTGGCGGATGCGCGGCCTGGAATGCGGGTGGCCGATTACTGCGCCGGCGCCGGGGGCAAGACGCTGGCCATGGCTGCCACCATGGGCAATCGGGGCAAGATCACGGCCTGCGATACCTCGGCCCCCCGGCTGGAGGGGGCGGCTTTGCGCTTCCGTCGCGCTGGGGTGGATAATGCGGAGAGGCATTTGCTGGAGCCTGGGGACCGCTGGGCCAAGCGCCGCGCCGGCAGTTTTGACCGCGTTTTGGTGGATGCGCCCTGCACTGGCACCGGCACTTGGCGGCGCAACCCGGATGCGCGGCTCCGCACCCGGCCCCAGGATTTGGCCGAGCTTGTTGCAGTGCAAAACGACATTCTCGAAAGAGCAAGAGAATTGGTGCGTCCGGGCGGCAGATTGGTCTACGCTACCTGTTCCGTATTGCCGGCAGAGAATGAGGAGCGGATGGAAAGCTTCCTGGCAAGCCACCCGGAATTTGCGCCAATCACGTTGGAAGCGCTTTGGCCTGCGCTCTGCCCCGATGTGGCGCAGCCCTGCGCCGGGCCATGGTTGCGCCTTTCCCCGGGCGCGCAGGGTACGGATGGTTTCTTCTGCGCTGTGCTGGAAAGAAAGCCATGATCGCGATCCGCCGCGCCCGTGCCAGCGACGCCGCCGCGATTGGCGCGCTGCATGTCGCGGTGTGGCGCAGCGCCTATGCCGGCATTCTGCCTGATGCCTATCTGGCTTCGCTTTCCGCGACGCGCTTGGCTGCCGCCTATCAACGTGACATGTTCGACCGGCGCGGCGGCTATGCGGTTTTTGTCGCGGTGGCGTCCGGTGATGACGCGCCGGAAGGCAGCGCGCCGGATCAGGCGACGATCATTGGCTTTGCCTCTGGCGGTCGATCCCGGCGAGAGGGGCTCGCGGATGGGGAGGTCAATACCATTTATCTGAATGAGGATTACCGGGATCGCGGCACCGGGCGGCGCCTGATGCGCGCAGCGGCGGCGCATTTGCGCGTGGTGGGCTGCCGTTCGGCCATGGTCTGGGTGCTGCGCGACAACCCCACCCAATGGTTCTACCGGCATCTGGGCGGGCGTGTGGTGGCGCGTGGCCAGACCCGCGTGGGCGGCCAGGCTGTGGAGCAGGTGGCGATGCTGTGGGAGCCGATTGATACGCTGCTGGCCGCCACTGCCTCGGCGCCGGAGGCCTGAAGCATTTTCAAGCCAAGTGGACCCACTTGGCGGCTCGGAAAATGCGACCAAGCCTGAAGCATTTTCAAGCCAAGTGGGCACACTTGGCGACTCGGAAAATGCGACCAAACAATCCCTAACTTGCCCCGAGGCGCGGCTTGTGGTGCAAGCCCGCATGGCCCTTGAACCGCAAGACTCCGCCCGCCGGCACGATCATGTGCTGATCCTCGATTTCGGAAGCCAGGTGACGCAGCTGATCGCCCGCCGCGTCCGGGAATCCGGCGTTTATTGCGAGGTTTGGCCCTTCCATCACGCGCCCGAAGAACGCATCCGCGCCTTTGCGCCGCGCGGCATTATTCTATCCGGCGGGCCGGCGAGTGTGACCGAAGGCGAAAGCCCCCGCGCGCCGGAAGCGGTCTTCACGCTTGGCGTGCCGATTCTGGGTATTTGTTACGGCCAGCAAACAATGGCGGCGCAATTGGGCGGCTTGGTGGAGCCTTCCGATCACCGCGAATTCGGTCGCGCCTTTGTGGAAGTGACGGATGAATGCGCCATCACGCGCGGCTTCTGGGCCAAAGGCGCGCGTGAGCAGGTGTGGATGAGCCATGGCGACCGCGTGACGAAGCTGCCGCCTGGCTTTCGTCCCGTGGCGGTGAGCGAAGGCGCGCCCTTTGCCGCCATTGCCGATGATGCGCGGCATTTCTACGGCGTGCAGTTCCACCCGGAAGTGGTGCACACGCCGCATGGCGCGGCGCTGCTGAAGAACTTCACCCATGAAGTGTGTGGCTGCGCCGGCGATTGGACCATGGCTGGCTTTCGCCAGGAAGCGGTGGCGCGCATTCGCGCGCAAGTGGGGCAGGGGCGCGTGGTGTGTGGGCTTTCCGGCGGTGTTGATAGCTCGGTCGCTGCCGTGTTGATCCATGAGGCGATTGGCGATCAACTGACCTGCATTTACGTGGATCATGGCCTGATGCGCGCGAATGAAAGCGAACAGGTTGTTGGCACTTTCCGTGACCGCTTCAACATTAAGCTGATCCATCGCGATGCTTCCGATATGTTTCTGGGCCAGCTTTTCGGTGTGACGGACCCGGAGGTGAAGCGCAAAACCATTGGGCGCCTTTTCATTGAAGTGTTCGAAGAAGAACAGAACAAGCTGGGGGGTGCGGATTTCCTCGCACAAGGCACGCTTTACCCGGATGTGATTGAAAGTGTCTCAGCTACTGGTGGGCCATCCGTCACGATCAAATCGCATCACAATGTCGGCGGTTTGCCCGCGCATATGCGCATGCAGTTGGTCGAACCGTTGCGCGATTTGTTCAAGGATGAGGTGCGCGCGCTGGGGCGTGAGCTTGGCATTCCTGAAGAAATTGTGGGCAGGCATCCCTTCCCGGGGCCGGGCCTTGCGATTCGCATCCCAGGCGAGGTGACGCGCGAAAAGGCAGATTTGCTGCGCCGTGTGGATACGGTGTTCCTGGAAGAAATCCGTAATGCCGGTTTGTATGATGCGATCTGGCAGGCTTTTGCGGTGCTGTTGCCCGTACGCACCGTAGGCGTGATGGGTGATGGGCGGAGTTATGACCAGGCCTGCGCATTGCGTGCTGTCACCAGCACGGATGGCATGACGGCGGATGTCTATCCGTTTGATATGAGCTTCCTCAATCGCGTTGCGGCGCGGATTGTGAATGAGGTGCGCGGGATCAATCGCGTGACCTATGACATCACGAGCAAGCCGCCGGGGACCATTGAGTGGGAGT
>Ga0194133_10000186_pt1 | contig 131665 bp, 131 predicted proteins | sample TA2KigOf40mmetaG_FD_155448 | JGI IMG/M metagenome (GOLD analysis project Ga0194133, IMG submission 155448) | Freshwater microbial communities from Lake Tanganyika, Tanzania - TA2015055 Kigoma Offshore 40m | ecosystem: Environmental > Aquatic > Freshwater > Lake | place: Tanzania: Lake...
AGCTGCACGTACGATAACAAAAATTTTATAGTTGCTAAGGTCTAACACTGAAAATATTCACTTGAACCCTCTGCTCAACCAGTGTATAATATATATATTGAGTCAGAGAAAACCCAAGAGTGTTTAGCAAAAGTATTTTGTTAGTATAATCTAGCTACTTGCTGAGCACTGAAAATATTCACTTGAACCCTCTGCTCAACCAGTGTATAATATATATATTGAGTCAGAGAAGACCAGGCAGTGTTTAAGAAAAGTATTTCTCTATTTGTTTAGTGTTATCAAGGTATCGCTATAGGACGCTATAGCTATGCGGGTTCAATCAGCCGGAGACGAATCCTAATATAACTGCATCGGCACAGACTGGTTAGCTACCATAAGTCTAAATTTGCACGATAGCACTAAACAAATAGCGATGTTTTTGAGGAACTTAACAATGTCAAAACTTATGATTTATACTCAGGTCCAAGAAAATTATGGCTATATATGGAAAGCCAAAGGTGGCAACGAGTATTTTGTTGATAATGTAGACCATAATAGTCCTATTAGCTCAATGCTTGAACAAGCAAAAGAACTTGTTGAGTGGGCATCTGATGAGTATCAGGAATATGTAGTAGGTTGGGAAGTAGTAGAAGATAATTACCTTACTGCCTATGAACTAGATCAACTACAATATGAGCAGCAGATAACCTACAGAGCACAAAAGATAGTAGTTGCTAACCACCAATAAAAATTTTTACTTGAACTCTTGAATCCAACAGCGTATAATATAAGTATAGTCTACGGGGTGAACCGGGACCAGAACGCAAATCTTGAATAGTCTCTGTGTTGAAACTAACCTTACACAGAACTTTGCTATTACTAACTGCTAGAGTACAGGAAATTATAGCCAAAGTATAAAAAAAGGATCAAGATCGTTTTGGATAAATTCTTAATTTGTGTTAAAACAATCCAAACACAAGCCCTAGCAATAAAAATTTTTACTTGAACTCTTGAACCCAACAGCGTATAATATAAGTATAGTCTACAGGGCGAACCGGGGCCAGCACTAAGTGCTAGATAAGTTCTTAATTTGTGTTAAATCTACCCTAACACAATCCCTACCAATACAGTGGAAGCTATAAACCACCTTAAAAACTAGCCCCCTAGTTTGTAGTAGTTATAGGGGTTACCTAAAAGACCTACTACCGTGTCATATGCGGAATTATGCGTTAACTTACTACGAGAGGTAAGCAACTGGTGTTGTTGTTGCCCCTGTGGTTTCAGCAACCTCAAAAAAGCTATGGCCATAGTGCTTGGCTAGTCGCGTTCTTATAACTTTCAATAACCTGCACAGCAGGTAATCTAGGTGCAAATCCTAGACGCGCTAGTTGCCCCTAGTTTTGGCTGGAACCCAAAACCAGAGGTAGCTAAGAAGCGAAAGCTTCGGGGCATCACTGCATTGACTTACGCCTGATCGCAACCGGCTAGAGTGCAGAAAAGATGATAGTGGTTGTAGTAGCGCTATGTAAAAATACCACTCCTAAAATCGAGCTCGTGCTAAAGCCCACCTGCTGTTGAGCAGTGTGGGCTTTAGTTTTTGTTGAGGAAAAAAAAATTTTGGCTTGAAAACATATAACACTAAACCAACGGCTCCCGCGACCCCCGTGTCCCGGACAAGGACGTTAGGTTTTGTGAAATTTCGTCAGTTTAGGGTCAAGCTAAAAAAACCTAAAATTTAAAATAGTAAAAATTTATTTAAATTTTAAAAAACTATAAAAAATTTTCCCACCGTTTACCGCTTAAATCAATAAAAAAACCCAAACAAAACATGTACTTACGTAAACAAACGATTGAAGAGCTAAACCTTAGTGAATTGTCCACCTTGCCCGACGATCAGCTAGACAGCTATGTAGCCAATCAATTACGTCTTGCCACCTGGCAGAGCTGGCTACCAGCACAACTAGTACAACACTATAGCACTTGGCGTATCTTGGCCGATGGAAAGAGTACCGTTTTAGCTAATTGTAAGACTAAGCAACAGCAGGGAATCTGGCGACTCCTTAGAGTTACACGCAGTCAGTTAATTAAACAACAGATCTTGGCCGATGGAAAGAGTACTGTTTTAGCTAACTGTAAAAATAAACAAGAACGTGGAATCTGGCGACTCCTTAGAGTTACACGCAGCCAGTTAATTAAACAACAGACTAAGAATAGTGAATACAGCCAACTTGTTCCTCTATTCCTACTAAGTCAGAAACGCTACCATGGTAGAGCTTATGAATCCTGGAGAGATTATCCTGGACTAGAGTGGCTAGTAGAACCAGAACTACTTCAAGCAATCAAGAACCCTAAACCGCGGCTAACCAACCTAGAGCTGCAAGAAATCTTAGCAAGTGGATTAACACAGCTCAACGGCAAGTCGAAAAATCCCGTTACAACACATAGGCTAACTGGTATTCCAAAGACTGGTCATCCACTAAGCCAACTACCTAGATTGCAGGTGGTAATGATCACACAAATATGGTTAGCTCACCCAAGTGTACGACACAGCGACATGATACTAGACAGCGATAACTGGGATCACATGCCTAGAGCGCTAGTTAATTGGCAAACTATACCAGATCCTATCAAAGAAAATACTACTACAACTACCCCCTGGGCTACGGTTTAGGGTCAAACAAAGATTAAGTGAAAATACTACCCCTGGACTACGGTTTAGGGTCAAACAAAGATTAAGTAAAAATACTACAACTACCCCCGGCCTCTAGTTTAGGGTCAAACAAAGATTAAGTGAAAATACTACAACTACCCCTGGGCTACGGTTTAGGGTCAAACAAACAAATACTATGAAATATACTAAAGAAATTACGGACAAAATAGTAGAAGACTACCAAGCAGAAATTTCTGTTAGCAAAATTGCCGAGGAGCTTAGGGTGCCAGAACGCAGCATAGTTGCCAAGCTCAGTAGCATGGGCATCTACCGCAAACAGCGTTACCTAAACAAACGTGGTGAGGTGCCACGCAAAAAGTTTGAGATGATTGAAAAGCTAGCACAACTATTAGGGGTGCCCAGCGATCAGCTAGAAAGTTTAGAAAAAGTAAACAAAAATGTACTTAAATTGTTAGAAACTAGGTTAACTGACCCTAAACTGGGTTAATTTAACGAAATCCGCCCAGCCTTGTGCTGGGTTTTTTTATGCCCACACTAATCACCGTATAAAGTGCGGTGATTATCGCCGCTACAGTTTAGGGTCAGAAAAATTTACTTGACAGGTGTAGGAGACCTAGGGTATAATGTTGGCGCCGACCACCCAAATTTTCGGTGTCACAGAGGTGCGACACCGTGTCACAGAGGCGTGACACCGAAAAATATTTACTTGACAACATGGTTGACCAAGCACTATAATGTTGGCGCCGACCACAAAAAATTTTAGGGAGTTTTTCCACTGGCGCTGGAAAATTTGAGGAGTTTTTCCACTGGCGCAAGAAAATTTGAGGAGTTTTTGCACTGGCGCAGGCTGGCGCCTGGTCCTACTCAATTATATAACTGATAACGACTTTGTTATCGATTATATAACGGGATAAACGGCGGTTTTGAGCCGATAGACGGCAATTTGATCCGACCGGCGGCGGTTTAGGGTCGACCAACGGCGGCTTTTAGGCTTGACACGCGCCGATTTTATGTGGTAAAATCGGCGCCATGATTGTTATTGATTATATAATTGATAACCATAACTATACCCATAGAATTAACCGACCGGCGGCGGTTTAGGGCCGACCGGCGGCGGCTCCAGGGCTTGACACGCTAGATTTTACTGTGGTAAAATCGGCGCCATGGTTATCAATTATATAATTGATAACCATTATGGCGAAAATAACAGCCCCTAGGGGCTGTTATAGTCTAAAGTACTACATCGTCCTCGAATCCCATTTCAAGCAGATTATCTATTACATAGCCTGGCATTTTAGTAGTTTCGCAAAGCATGAATCTTTCCAGTGCAATGTACTCGCCGATTTTACGATCAAATACATCATTTTCGGCACACCACGAAAATGCAACGTCATAAAATTTTGCATCTTCTACTTGTGGCATACATGGCACGGCAACAAGACAGAATCCGTTTTCATCATCGTGCGGTTTTCTAGAATAAACAAAGCCGTTGGCATCCTGCACCAATTCGAGCCAATCTTTACGATTAATTTTTTGAAGTTTCGTCATCTTTTCCATGATCGTTTCCTTTCTAGAGTTTAGAACGAGCGGGTTTTTAACCCGCTCTAGTTTTTACAACGGACGGCTATTTGCTAGCGCGTTGAAAATCGCCTTGAGAGCGGTTTTATTCGCCTTGGTAAGCGATTCAATGTCATTTTCTGACAGACGAAGAATCGCACCGATTGCATCGGCTGTAACGTCTTTTTTAACTGGCCGCTCACCAGTTTTCGAGACATACTGCTTTGCAACGTAAACTTTCTCACGCGAAAGTTTCGCAACAATCGAGCGAACAGACTTACCCAACGCCACCGCAATTTGATCGACGGCGACTCCTGCCTGATAATCTGCTATAATTTTAGCAGTCTGCTCAGGCGTATAGTTGACGGCTTTTTCTGCCATGCTATAACTCCTAGAACTGTCTTGGGCTTGACCCTGTGTCTCCCGCGACAGAACCCATTATACGCGGATTTTGCCCCCTGTGCGGGTTTTAGCCTACCATCTGTCAGGTCGACGAGCGGCAAAATCACCCGACCAGTGGCCGATTTGACCCGACCAACGGCGGCCGCGGGGGCTTGACACGTTCGCAAAAATTATGGTATAATTTTTGGCGCCATGGTTATCAATTATATAATTGACGATTATTCTGACGGCCATAACTACATCCATTTACACCCAATAAAATAAACCGACCAGCGGCACCTCGAAGCCGACAAACGGCAGCCTAGGGGCTTGACACGCTGGATTTTACTATAGTAAAATCGGCGCCATGGTTATCAATTATATAATTGATAACCATTATTTACTGTTTCACGTGGAACCGTGTTCCACGTGAAACAGTTTGTTATAGTGGGTTATAGTAATTTTACAACCGGATCGCTTTTATTTATGTAGTAGTGATGATAACGATCGGGAAGGAGTCCGTACTCTACCATTAATTTTCGCCATGCAGGACCGTGACCATTGTCAGTATTATCTTCGCCGAACATTATAAAATCTGCAATGTGTATCAATTCATGAGGTATAATTATGCAAAGCATCTCATGTTTGTAATGGTTAAAGAATTTGCTAGAGAACTCTACTTCGTGTTTTATGCAGTATGCCATGCCTGCTATACGCCACCTGCGATTATTAACTCTAATCCGTGGAACATTATACTTTTTCAATTTAGGCCACAGTTTCTGCATAGCAGTCCAGTGTACAGTAGCAGTAGCTGTAACTACTTTTACTAACGTATCGGCCATAATTTATACCTCAAAATAATAATTACAAGTAAAAGATTGATAGTGTAGTTTGTAATCAGAATTATATCTTGTTTTGGTATGAGATATATAAGCATTAATACCTCGCCCCAGAACCATAGTAGTAAAAAACTCCACGTTAACCCGTCGGAGTTTTTATACCTATACGATTCTAGGGCTTGTGGCACTGCACTAAAGGCTAGTAGCATACCACCCAACCAGCCTAGTGTATCAAGCATTATAATGATCCCTGACCTGAAAATTGTTCCAAGCATATGCACAGATTTTAGATTGCCAATCTTTTGCAGATATAACCTTTAGAAGTATTGGAATCTCAAAACCTGTTATATCTTCTAGTGCAGTATGTGGTTCATCGATGAGTGCACCTGTAATAAAACCTGCTACAGCCTCAGCATCAGTACGAAAACTCATATTGTGCTTAGGTGTAGGAGCATTGAATAGATGGTTCTGTAGAACATAGCGTAGATAAGGTTTGCGATGGCAGAGTATAGAACTAGCAGCGTGCCATAAGCAAAAGCGATTAGTAAACTGATCTAGTACGATACCTGTGTTGTTACATTTACCATAATCAAAAGCAAGATTATATGCAGTCAGCATAGGGTTATACTTTTTGGCACATTTATCAAGCCAACGATTAATTGCACCAACGGTTGCTACAATACGGCGACCATCGGCAAGCATATCGTTATACTTGGCAATACGGCGATTAAGATTGCTAGAATTGAAAAAGCCAGATTGTGTATTGTGATAGAGTGTAGAAAGTTCTACATCTTTGACCACAACCGCACAACTGTGATAGATTTTACCACGACGATCGCAAACAACTGCTGCGAAATCTATAACTTTCTCATCCGTAGTTGTTTCGGTGTCTACAACTAGAAAATATTGACGTTTCATAATCTATAACCTTTGTGAATGTGAATCGCCAGTGTAGCATAAAATGTCAGGCAATTGTTACCATCCATCGGCTAGTGGCCGCCACACATCAGTCGACCAGCGGTCGATTTGAGCCGACGAACGGTCGGTCCAGGCCTTGACACGCTAGATTTTACTATAGTAAAATCGGCGCCATGGTTATATTATATATAACCATGTTATCGTACCGTTATTTATTGTTTCACGTGGAACCCTATTCCACGTGAAACATGACCTATACTAGATCAAATTCCTCTGGCAAACTGTTATACTCAGCAAGCAAACTATTATACATTCTAGTAACCCAATGTATATCGTTCCAATCCCTAACCCTTCCAAATACTGGCTTGAATCCATATATTTCAACATGTAGTTCTACTAGTTTGTCCTGCATTTCCCATAGCTTTTCCATAATTTCTCCTAATGTCCTTGTTTGCTTGGAATATATACACCGCGTATATTAAAATAATCGCATACTGCTTTAAGATATACTACATTGTCCTCATAGAATACAGCATCATCGAACTCGTCATATAATTTGAATATAGGTTTTAGTCCTTGAATTTTGAGAGTAGCGCCAGAACGATTATCGTTTTCATTACGGCTAACGATATGATCGGGGTTACCTAGTTTACTATAAATAAATGTACGATCAGTGGCACGCAAAATGCGGGCAGTAGCAAGAACAACAACACAATTTGCGTCATTGATATCTGTTTTATATTGATCTGCCAACGGTAACAAACTGTCATTAGATGCACGATACTCATTAGCACGCCAGTAGGCGAGGTCAATCCGGTGATTACCGTTATCAACAATGGTACGATACCGGTGCATTGAGCAAACAATTGTGCCGTCCATGTCATAGATTGCTATCCTTTTCATAACTTTGTTCCTTGCCTTAACCACAGGGCAATTATACACGAAAATCGCACAGGTAACAGCCGCCGATACCCCTAAGATCAACCATCTGTCAGTTGACCAATGGTTGATTTGAGCCGACGAACGGTCGCCCAGGGTCTTGACACGCTAGATTTTACTATAGTAAAATCGGCGCCATGGTTATATTATATATAACCATGTTATTGTACGGTTATTTATTGTTTCACGTGAAACATTATTCTTGCATCGATCCAGTAAGTGTATTGTATTGTTTGTTATAATTAGGTGCAGTAAGTTTACGCCCAAGGATTTTGTGTTTTATTAGCCACATGAAACCCTTATAATCAGTAGGTACAACATAAAATTGTAACGGTTCTTCAACGGCAACCTCAACGCGCCGCTTAAATGTTACAATTTTTGGATCAGCAGCAAATGTTGTATTATTCATGATTAAATTATAGGGGCTTGTGCCCCTATATCCTAGTTGCCAGAGTTACGGATAAAATCCGAGATAGCACGCAGTGCACTCTTGTTCGCTTTAGTAAGCGATTCTATATCATTCTCAGACAGTTTGAGTGCAGCACCAATAAAGTCAGCATGAACATCTTTCTTTACTGGAGTCTCACCATTCTTGGTTTTATATTCTTTTGCAACATAAACTTTTTCACGCGAAAGTTTAGCTACAATAGAGCGAACTGATTTGCCCATCGCTGCTGCAATAGCATCAACGGTTACACCAGCTTGATAATCTGATACAATCTTCGCAGTTTGTTCAGGGCTATAGTTAAGGGGCTTGGCTGTTGCCATTTTGGTTACTCCTCTGTGTTGATCGAGTATTAATTATAGGCGGCTTTGGCTAGTGTGTCAAGTAAAAAATTCTGCCGCTTATCTGCTCTAGCTACCATTGGTCGGGTTACCTTTAATTATAATTTATAATATAAATTTTATATTATATTATAAATTTTATATTACAAATTATAATATAAAATTTAAGTTATATTATAAATTATAATATAAAATTTAAATTATATTATAATTTATAGAATTTATAATATACTAGGGCGGTTTTGAGACTGTTATAATACTTATAACCTAGGGGCCCACCCGCACGCGTACTACAATGAAAATTTTCAAAAACCTTAGGGTGCCAAATCCAGGCTTGAAAAAAATTAACTGCTATGATATAATCAAAACTAATAAATTGGAAGGGATATGCATGAATTATAGAACCATTTTTATCTGCATTTTAGGGATTTTCCCTTTTATATCATGGGCACAACCCCCAAATTTACGCATGATGAATAAACCAGTGCCATGCGGAGATTTTGGTCAGATTATGGCCACGGTCACAGGCAAAGATTGGCGGGAAGTACCAATCTGGCGTGGCGGACCAAACGAAATGGGTAATCAAACTGTGTTGTTTTTCAACAATGAAAAGACCAATTGGACCTTGGTTGAATATCGAGGCGGGTTAGGCTGTGTGTTAGGTTCAGGAGAAACCAGCGCACTAGGTGATCAACTTAGGTTTGAGGCTAGGTAGGATTTCAATGAGCACAAACCTACCAGCTGAAACCCTACATATATCACCTGAAGCGCTTGAGGTAGCTAATTGTTACCTAACAACAAATAGTTCTAAACTTGTTGCAGAGGAGCTCAACCTACCGCTTGACAGGGTATGTGAAATTTTAGCTCGCGGTGAAGTGCGTGGTTATATTGATCGCGTATTTTTTGATACAGGCTACAACAACCGCTTTCTTATGCGACGTGCCATGGATGCCATAATTAAGCGTAAATTTGAGGAGTTGGAAGAAGCCGGAGTTGGGTCAGGAAAAGATATTGCCGATCTTCTACACCTGAGCCATAAAATGAGCATGGACCTCTTAGACCGTGAAATACAGCTACAAAAACTGCGCACTGAAAGTGCACCACATAAGCAAGTAAACGTGCAGATCAACGATGATGGCACTAAGTACTCACAGCTAATACACAAATTAATTAGTGGAGATGTTTAGTGCTAACGGTTAGTAGACCTGATATCGATTGTGAAACAATTGCAGATTACCCAGCAAGTACCAGATTTATAAAGTTGCCTATTGATAACTACCTTAAACTATTGGGAATGTATGAAACTATCAACAGACCCCAAATCGCACTAATCAATGCTGTCAACAGTCCACAGTATAGATTTGTTTGCGCAGCACTTGCTAGACGATTAGGCAAAACTTATATAGCTAATATTATAGGTCAACTAGTTACACTAGTGCCACACTGTAATGTGCTCATTATATCGCCTAACTATAGTTTAAGTAGTATTAGTTTTGAGCTGCAGCGTCGCCTAATTAAACACTTTGACCTAGAAGTAGAGCGTGATAATTTAAAGGACAAAGTTATTGAATTGGCTAATGGTAGTACTATTCGTATGGGATCTATTACCACAGTTGACAGTACTGTAGGTCGCAGCTATGATCTTATAATATTTGATGAAGCTGCACTATCAGAACACGGTGAACGTGCTTTTAACGTAGCATTGCGCCCTACACTAGACAAAGCTAATAGTAAGGCTATATTTATATCAACGCCACGTGGTCGTCAAAACTGGTTTAGCGAGTTCTATAACCGTGGATTTGATAGTGAGTTTAAGGAGTGGATTAGCATACAAGCCGACTATACGGAAAATACTCGAATTAGTATGAGTGATATTCTAGAAGCCCGTAGGTCAATGCCTAGGGCAGAGTTTGAGCAAGAATATTTAGCTAGTTTTACCAGCTACCTAGGTCAGATCTATGAGGGATTCTTAGAGGAATACATCCTAGAAGAACTACCCCAGACAATACGCGGCGAGTGTTTTGCTGGCTGTGATCCAGGCTATAGAGACGCCACAGCTTTTGTTGTAGTAGTTTACGATCCAGCTACGGAGTACTATTGGGTTGTAGAGGACTACTGCGAAGCAGAGCGTAGCACTGCGCAGCATAGTGAGCATTTTCATAAGATAATTGACCAGCATAGTCCAGAGGTAATCTTTATAGACAGCGCCGCGGCACAATTTAGTAGTGATCTTGCCTATACCTATGATATATCAACTACTAAAGCTAAAAAAGATGTATTACCCGGTATTGCTTACCTACAAACAATTATACAGCAAGGTAGGCTGCGTGTGCTTAAACATTGCAAGCATGTACTAGCTATGATTGATCAATATCGTTGGGATGATCGTGAGGGATTAGTTCGTGAACGCCCTAAACATGACCGGCATAGTCATACGGCAGATGCATTACGGTATGCCGTATACAGCTATGTGGTATAAAAAAATAGTGTTGACTTTTACTGTGCTTTTGGTATAAAATAGCTAAAATGTACTAATAGTAAAATTTTATGGCCATAAATACCAATAAAAGAATCGCCGTTAAGTGGATCAGAGACAAGGCTAAAAGCGCCTATGAAAAACAATCACACTGCTATATATGTAACAGTACTCAAGACTTAGAATTACATCACCTACATAGTATTACCCACCTACTAGAGATCTGGGCAAAAAAGCATGGTTATGATGTTAGTACTGATGAGGGCATACTTAGTGTTCGTGACGAGTTTATTAGCAGTCACCGTGAACAGATATATGATTTAGTCTATACACTATGTAATAGACATCATGTACAACTGCACGGAATCTACGGTAAAAGTCCATTACCTAGCTCGGTTGCTAAACAACAACACTGGATACAATTACAGCAGGAAAAACATAAGAGCGGTTTGAGTAATTATCGAGGTAGCGTACCCCAGTCCGGTCTGTTTAGCGAATTTACAGGAGGCGGCGGTGGCACTAAACAAATTTCGCAGTTGGATTCGTGAAAAACTAAATCCAGCTCAACCAGCAATAGCAACTGATGAAGGTAGTAGTGTACAAAGTACACAGCGCATTGTAACTTATAGAAACGCTTTTCGTAATATTGACAGCGTAAACAGAGCAGTTAATATGGTAGTTAGTGCGTGTAGTTCACTAGACTATGATATTAAAGATAAAATACATGATGGTGTAGTTAACGGTATACGTCAAAAAACATTAAACACACTACTAAACTTTCGTCCAAACCCCTATCAGTCGGCACAAGATTTTCGTCGTGAGCTGTTTAAAGACCTCTTACTAGACGGAAATGCATTTGTACATTTTGATGGTACATTTATGTACCACCTGCCAGCAGACAATGTTGATATACTAACAGACCCTAGAACTTTTATTCGTGGCTACAAGTATAATAGCGGCGTAACTTTTTCAGAGCAAGATGTTTTTTACTTTAAAGATGTGTCAAGTACGAGCATCTATCGCGGATCTAGCCGACTTGAATCATGCCTAGACAATATTAATATACTCTACTGCATGCAGGAGTTTCAGCAGCAATTTTTTGAAAATGGCACAATTTTTGGACTGGTACTCACCAGTGAGAATACCCTAAGTCCGCAGGCTAAGGAAAAAACACTAGCCTACTGGCAGCAGCGATATAATGCTAAAAATGGCGGACGCAGACCAATTATACTTGACAGTGGACTAAAGCCATATAAACTACAAGATCAAAAGTTTAGTGACCTAGACTTTGATGTAGCTATACGTACACATACCGAGCGTATAATGACTAATATAGGTGTTCCACCTGTATTGTTGATGGGAGGTAACAATGCTAACATTGCTCCTAATCTGCGCTTATTTTACCTAGAAACAATATTGCCAATTGTTAGATTGTATATTTCTAGCTTGGAGCGATATTTTGGATATGATGTAGAAGCAGTAACCAGCAGTGTTAGTGCGTTACAGCCAGATGTAGGTGAAACAGCAAAGTATCACAGCACACTAGTTAATGGTGGAATTATTACACCAAATGAAGCTAGACAAGAATTACGGTATCCTAAACTTGATGGCCAGGATACAATAAGAATACCTGCTAATATAGCAGGTTCAGCAGCCAACCCATCTTTAGGTGGTAGGCCTAGTACTACAAGGGAGTAATATGACTAAAAAAATCGATAAATTACTCTATTTAAGCAGCAAGTTTACCGCTAGTAATGAGTCTGAAGATAGCATTTATATTGAAGGATATGCTAGCACAGTAGACCGTGATAGACAAGGTGATGTTATTCCTATGAAGGCATGGAATGAGGGGTTAAGTAATTACCTTAAAAATCCAATTATACTAGCCTATCACAACCATCAAATGCCTATTGGCAAGATGGTAGAACATAAAGTTACTGACCAAGGATTATGGGTGCGTGCCCAGATTCCTCAGGAAGTAGGTGATGTTTACAAGCTGATTAAAAAGGGTATCTTAAGCGCGTTTAGTGTAGGATTTAGAGTTCGTGATGCTGATTATGACAGCGCCTCAGAGTCTTTTCTTATCAAAGAATTGGAGTTACATGAAATTAGTGTAGTTTCAATACCAGCTAATCAAAACACACTATTTAGTTTAGCCAAGGCATTTGACAATGCCCAAGAGTTTGAGTTATATAAACAGCAATTTGCAACAGCGCCAGTGGAATCAGCTAAAAAGCTTGATACACCAAAAGCAGCAAAAAGCACAACAAAAGAGGAATGGGACATGGATCCAAAAGAGTTAGAAAAGTTACTAGCAGATGCTGCTGCTAAAGCTGCTGAGCAAACTGCTAAGGCTGTACTAGAAGCACAAACAAAAGCTGCTGAAGAAGCACAGCGTAAAGTTCGAGAAGAAGAAGCACTACAGGCCAAAATTAAGGCTGCTGTAAGTGCAGTTACTCCACAAACACCCGTAGTACAAACAGTTGATACAGGTGCAGAACGCCTACTCAGCGATATTGAAAAGCGCCTAGACGATCAAGCCACAGAGCACAGAACAGCTCTTGAGGGTCTTGAGGCTGCTATCAAGGAAAAGGCTAAGGAGCTAGAAGCACTACAAAATAAAAGTGGTGAACTAGAGGCAATACAGCGTAGTCGTATGCAATTTGCCGAGCCAAGTAGTCCAGAAATCAGTTACGCTGATAAGGAAAAAGCCGTTTTAGTTAGCAAAATCCTACGCAGATCAATGCAAGATACCAAGTTTGGTAAGCAATTGCTAGAAAAAGCTGCTAGTTTTGGTGGTACTGCACGTATGCCTACTACTAACAGCCTGGGCGAGCTGTGGGAAATGGAAATCAGCACAACACTAGAAAGCGAGATGCGTCGTCAACTAGTTGTGGCTGGTACAGTTCGTAGTACTGCTATGAGTAATCCAGTTATGCGTATTCCAGTAAACCCAGACACTAATGATACAGCTGATTGGGTAATTGGATCAGTAACTGCTGGTGTTGCAGAATCAGCAAACTATAATGCAAATGCTAGTAGTGGTGCTACAGTTCAGAGTCATGCTCTAAAAGAAGTTATACTAACAGCTTACAAACTAGCAACAAAAGAGTATATTGCTTTTGAAGAAGATGAAGATAGCCTAATACCAGTACTACCACTAGTACGTGATGCACTAAGTCGTCGTATGGCTAAATCATTAGATAAAGCAATGTTAGTTGGTGCAGGTGTTGGTGGTACTGTAGCAGCTAATGTCGCAACACTATCTCCAATCAAAGGTCTAGCTACTTATGATCCAGCTGGTGGTACTCCAAACGTTACACTTAGCGTTGGTGCATCTGCTAAACTTACTGTAGCAAAAATTATGGAAGCACGTAAGGCATTAGGTGCTTGGGGATTAAATCCTAGTGAGCTACTCATTCTTGTAACAACTACTGGTTATTATGAACTATTAGAAGATACTAACTTTTTAACAGTTGACAAAGTTGGTCCAGCTGCCACAATTTTAACAGGTCAGATTGGTAGTGTTGGCAATACACCAGTATTAGTTAGCCCAAGCTTCCCAGCTAGCACAGCTGTTGGTGCAGCAGCAGCTGTAATCTTTAATCCACGTAACTTCCTAGTAGGACAGCATCGTGGTATGCGACTAGACAGCGATGATGAAGTAGTAAATCAGCGCAGCGTACTAGTTGCAAGCTTGCGTATTGGTATGACACAACTATCAACAGTTGATGGAGAAGGTGCAGTAACAGTTCGTTATGTTGCTTAATTAGTTATATAGGCAGGACTCTTACGAGTCCTGCTTCCAAAGCCCTGTGGTTTTGGAAGCACAAGGAGTTTTTATATGGCCGATCTAATTACTAGAAATGAATATAAAGATTACATGGGTATTACTACAATCAACAAGGATAAAGAAATAGACTTGTTAATTCCTATGGTTAGTCAGCTAGTAAAAACTTATTGCCGCAGAACATTTATAGATCACATCTTCGACCCTAAACTAGAAATATTTGAGGGTGGTTATAGTGAGTTAATATTAACTGAAACACCAATAATAGAAATACTTGATTTTACCTATAGTACAGACTATGGTCAAACCTATCAACCACTTGCAAGATATGAAAGCTGGGTACTCGTTGGAAATACTATTAAGGCAATACCTATGGGTACTAATTGGAACAAGCTAATTAACGGTTTCCAGGTAGAGTACCAAGCAGGTTACCCTGATGGCACGCCCCCAGATCTTAAATTAGCAGTGCTAGACTTAATAGAATATTATAGTAAAAATAACAGTGCTGTGCACGTAAACCGTGATGTTACACCAAATGTAACGCAAATACAGTATATAGCTACTAGCAATTTTCCAGCACATATCAAGCGTATACTTGATCAATACGTTGCGGATTATGCATAATGGCAGCAGGTAGAAAAGGTAGAAAAGACGTAAAAGGTGAAATTGCTCAAAGTTTAGCACGAATTAGTGCAGCAGAAGAGAGAGGTGTTTTAAACACTAAACGACTGCACTTTATACCGCTAAATATAAGAGCACTTAGAATAACCTTAAGTAATATTATTAAACCAGATTTGTCAGAGGTTAGCAAAATACCTGCTGATGCTGCTGCCGCAGTTAATCTAGCTTTAAAGCAGTTTGTCAAGGAGATTATAGTATTTTTAGAGAGCGAAACTAGCAAAATACCTTATGAAATACGCTTAAATCGTACAGGAATTCTTGCAGGAAAAAGTGGTTCATTACAACCATTGGGAAGTAGTCCAGTTCAAGAATTTTTACCAGCTAGAGTTTATCAACGTAATATATTGCAAGGTTTAATGTTTCTTAGCTATGATAATACTTATGACAATTTATTTGGTGCATTTTTAAACAAGCAGTTACAGAAAACAAACAACACTCCGTTTGGGCAAACTAAAGAAGACCGTCCTTCAATGAGCCGGTATATAGATTTTGACAAGTATCTTGCCGGACCGGGTAATGAAATTACAGACCCAAAAGAAAGACAAAAAGCTATAAAAATACAAGAAGCAGCTATAAATTTCAAAAAAGGTAAAGACGGTAGTAAAGCAAAAGGTATAGGCTTTGATATTGGACACCTATTATCTAATACTCCATATCAATATACAGACGCTAATGGAAACGTACAAGAAATAATCTTATCTACAAGCCCTCAAGCAGAAAGAATAAGAAAAGTATTAGAAACGTTAAATACAAAAATTAGTGAGGGCGGACCTAATGTTCAAGCTCTTCAAGATGTACAAACTAAAATCAAAGCCGTACAAAATGATTTATATAGAAGCTCAACATATGGTGTAGACGTAGAGCTAACCTTAACTAAACAAGTAAAAGATTTTGTAGCTCAAACAGGAGCTCTTATAGTAATTATACAAGAGCGTGTAGAAAATCAGGTACTATTTGGTAGTTATATAGAAGGTGCAGCAGGTACCCGGATATTAAATATATTACTAGAGATGGGTTTTTCTAGTAGTATAACCGAAGACATGACTAACATAATAGCAGAAATGCTACAAACTGGTAAAAGTAATATTAGAACCAGTGGACAACAAAAGGTTAAATTTACCACAAGTAAAAAACCTGTTAGTTTTAATCAGCGCGGACCAATAAAAATAGTTATACCAACTAGTAAAACTAAAGGGAAAACAGTTAGTCGTCCAGATACTCCTATTCTTGAAGACAGCGCTATAAAACTACAAAACCTACTCAACCAAAAATTAGTAGAAACCGTCAAACAAAACATGGGAAGTGGAGGCAGACGAGACATACTTAACCTACGCAGTGGCAGATTTGCTGAGAGTGTTCAAGCACAGCGTGTTAGTCAAAGTCGTCGTGGTATGATAAGTGTATTCTACAGCTATATGCGTAATCCCTATGCAACTTTTAGTAGAGGTGGCCAGCAAGCGCGCCCAACCAGCAGAGATCCTAAACTGTTAATTTCTCGGTCAATTAGACAAATAGCAGCTGAATTAATGATTACTAATCTAAGAAGTATTAACACATGAGCAAGCGAACACAAATATTACAGGCACTTGCAGAAACATTTAAAACTATAGATGGTAATTCACCTTATACAACTAATTTACAGCGTCAAAGTTTTGCTAAATTAAAGTTTTGGGATGAAGTAAATGATTTCCCGGCTGTTTATTTATCACCTAGTAGTGAAACTAGAGAGTATCTGCCTGGAGATTTTAAGTGGGGTTTCTTAAGAGTTTGCGTAAAAGTATATTGCAAAGACGAAGAATTAGCACAGGAGCAATTAGAAGACTTGCTTAGTGACTTAGAAATGTGCATAGACTTAAATCGTAGATTAGTATATGATACAAAAACCAACCATGAAACCACAGAAATTTTAATAGACTCAATAACTACAGATGAAGGGTTATTAACTCCTTATGCAGTTGGTGAAATCTATTTACAGGTTCGTTATCAAATTATGAATTAACAATATTTTGTAAGCTAGCGCGGATAAATATCTTGTAATAGCTAGAAAATATTTCTTTCTAGAAAAGGATAGAATATGTCAGTTAATTTATTACGTAATAGTAAAGTATTCTTTACTACCCATGTTGAACTAACAGATCCCGACCGTGGAAAAATTAGGTTTGGTGGTCATAACATAGGTGGTACACAAACAACATTTGAAATACAAGTTCTAGATGACCTAAGTTTTAATCAAACCACAGCAGTAGAAACAATTGCTGTTAATGAAGCAGGCACAAAACCTATTCGTGGACAGCGTCAATTTAACACGGCTCTTAATCCAGTAGACTTTAATTTTAGCACTTATCTGCGTCCAGCTAAGGTTGGTTCAATTGGTGGTGTAGTTGCAAAGATTAGTGCAAGTACTAATTTAGGAGTTGGAGCAGCTACAAATTTTCGTGGTTGGGATACTGGTAAAACAGGAGGTATTCCAGACACATGGGGTTCTACTTTACAAGATGCTTATAATCTTCATAATGGTACTGCTGCCGGTCAAGCTATCTCTACTAATTACGGTCCAAGAACTACTGTTGAAGTAGCACTACCAAATGTTACAGGTGCTAAGCCACTAATTTTAGCACCAATATTTGGTACTGCTCAATTTTTGCCAGGTACTACTGCTCCTAATCCTACCTTTGAGAAATTACTAGGATTTAGAATTGTTGATGGTGGTGAAGGATACAGTGCTGGTGCAACACTTACAGTTGATGTTTTTGATCCTGACTTTGCTCCTGAAACGGGAGAAACTATTACTATTTCAATTGATGCCGTAGGTGGTGCTACTCCTGTCACTGCTGGCCAAAAAATAAGTTGCGAAGAAAGACACTTGTGGAACGCAATGTTTAGCCCAGATCAACCTTATACAGTTGCTACAAGTTTTACTAATGGTGTTGGTCAAACAGACGGTGCATTTAAAGAAGCAGATCCATATGTAAGAGGTAATCCTGCAACAGTAGAACTTATTAAGAGTAATAGTCATCAGTTACAACGTTTTGGCATGATTGTTGTATTTGACCAAAATACATTCTTGCTAGATGATTGCTCATTAACACAGGCTAGTATTGATTTTGGTATTGATCAAATTGCTACTATTCAGTGGAGTGGGCAAGCTAGAGCAGTTCGCAGATGTATAAGCCCTACAATGGATTTTACTACAGGTACATTTGGTACACCAATTGGTGGTGTACCACCTGGACAAAATACTATAAGCGGATTTTTTAGCAAGAAAATTACTGAAGGTGCACCGTTTATTGCTAATAAACTAAGCACAGTTACACTATCAGAACATATTGGTGAGGTTAGTACAGCTGCTACCCGTTCATTTATAAGCAATGCAACAATGCCAAGTCCTAAACATTATACTATTCCAATAACTGCTGGCAATATTACACTGCAAAATAATATTACATACTTAACACCTGCATATATGGGTGCAGTTAATCAGGCTGTTACTTATTTTACGGGTAGTAGAAATGTTACTGGTAGTTTAACAGCATATTTACGTAGTGGTAGTGGTGCTCTTGGTACGGCTGGCCCAAATTATGCAGAACTGACTGCAGCAAATAACTTTACAGCTAATCTATTTAGTGATCTAGTAGATAAAGTTAATACTGATAGTGATCCAGAGTTTGCACTGCAAATAGAAATTGGTGGTAGAACTAATGATACTAGAGTAGAACTAGCTATGCCAGCTGTTGTATTAACTATTCCAACAATTAATGCAGAAAGCGTAATTACTAGTGCTATCAACTTTACAGCACAAGGTAGTGATTCAGCTAACAAGATATTTGATATCTTAAAAGATAACGAGATAACGATTAAATATTTTGTTTAATTTTAAACTTATACGGCTAGCGCAGCTAGCCGTATTTTTATAGACCAAATAATAATGTCAGATATTAGCTTAAAAAATTTATTAGTTCCTTCAAAAGCTGTTGAAATAGAATTTCCTGGTATGCCTGGATTTTTTATTCAAGTAGCATTTCTAGCCAGAGAAACTCTTATTAGTGTTCGTAAAAAGGCTACTAAAACAATTTTCAAAAATCGTCAGCCACAAGAAGAATTAAATGATGAATTATTCTTAGAACTCTACGTAGAAAATGCCATTAAAGGATGGCGTGGATTAAAGATTAAATACTTAGAACAATTAGCACCAGTAGATGTAAGTACGCTTGATCCAGAAGATGAGTTAAACTATACTGCTGAAAACGCACTCTATTTAATGAAAAATAGTACTAATTTTGATAGCTTTATTAGTGAGCAGGTAAGTGACCTGGGAAACTTTTCCAAGAACAAATCCTTGAAGTAGAGCAGCAACTTAAAAACTATTTTCAAAATAGACAAGCAGGCATGAACAAAGATAAGTACTTTGACATGTGTGAACAGTTGGGTACTATACCAATTGATAATGAAATACCTATTGAAATAGAAGATTTACCACTACAAGTACAGCAGACGCTAAATGTCTACAATATGCTGCAAGATCAATGGGAAGGATTTGCTGGATTATATTTAGGAAAAAGTTTAATAGGCTTACAAGAAGTACTAAAGTTTAATCAACTAGAAGAAGATGAATACGGTCTTGTGCTACAACTAATAAAAATTGTAGACATAATAAGAACTGATATCATTAATATAGAAAGGGATAAGAGGTCTGCAAAAAAGTAAAATCTTTTTGCAGACTTTTTTATTACTCAAAAAATTTTTTGATTGACATTTTACTACCTATATGGTATAATTGGTTTAATTTTATAATAATCGATCCAGTAAAAAATACTTGGAGCAGATATGGCAGGCAGACAAATAGATTTTAATATCAATGCTAGTGATAATGGCACGCTAGATAAATTAAGTAGAAAAGCTAAAGCAGCTAATCAAGAATTTGAAAAGCTGAAAAATACTGCTAGCGGCGTAGGTACCGGGACTAAATCCGGAGATCAAGCTATGCGCCGTGCTACTGCAGCTCCAGCAGCCAATTCGGAACTAGATGAGTATACTGGTGGTGTTGGTCGTCGCCGCGGAGCTAGTGCACGAGATTTTGCTGCTGAAGCTCAAGGTTTAGGTGGATTAGTTAGACTCTATGCTGAATATGCTGCTAATATTTATGCTGTAACTGCTGCATTTGGTGCACTACAAAATGCTATGCAAACTGAAATAATGATTCGTGGTATGCAGCAGCTTGGTGCACAAGCAGGAACCAGCTTAGTAGGCATGACAAAACAATTTGTTGCTGCTACTGATGGCATGGTAAGTTTTAGAGAAGCAGCCGAAGCTGTTACAAAAGTAACTACCAGCGGTATGGGCAAGCAACAAGTTATGGATATTGCCACAGTAGCTAAAGGTGCTAGTCAAGCATTAGGCTTAAGTATGACTGACGCTGTTAGCAGATTGAGTCGCGGTATTACTAAACTAGAACCAGAATTATTAGACGAGTTAGGCTTATTCACCAAATTAGATAAAGCTGTTACAGATTATGCACGTAGTGTTGGTAAGACTGAAGGTCAACTTACAGACTTTGAACGCCGTCAATCTTTTGCTAATGCAGTACTTGAAGAAGGCAAAAAGAAATTTGGAGAGATTGCACAAGCTGGTAACCCATATGATCAACTACTAGCTAACCTTAAAAACGTTGCTACAGATATATTAAACATTGTTAATACTGTTGTAGCACCAATTGCAAAAATATTGGCTGATAATACTGGGTTGCTAACAGCAGCTATAGGACTATTTGCACTAAAAATTGTTAGTAAAGTTTTTCCGGTATTAGGAGATTATAGAGATAAATTAGACAGACTAGCTAAAGAATCTAAAGATAAAGCAACACAAATTGCAGAAGCTGCAAAAGAGCGTGAAGTATTTGGTAAAACTGGCCTAGAAGCAAAAGCAGGTGTACCACAAGCAAAAGCTGCGCTAGATATAGCAAAAGCTAAAGAAGCCTTAGCTAAAGAGGAGCTTGGTTTAGCAAATAAGCAAAATATGTCTTTGGCAGAAAGAGCTGTAGCTGAACAAAAAATTAATAATCTTGTCAAACAACGAATAGCGGCAGAAACAAATTTTAAAAAAGCAGGTGATTTAGCTGCGGAGTTAGGTACTAAACCAAGCACATTTTCACCTACTTCTTATATTCAACAGCAAAATGCTCAAGCAGCTGCTAGTGGAGCAGCTAGAACTGGAATAGTTGCTGATGTTAGTCGTCAATTTGAAATTAAAGGTATAAGAGAATCTTTTGCATCATTAACTACACAAATAAGTGAAAACTCAAATGTACTAGGTAAGTGGGGAAAAATTACTACCTTTGCTGCTGGTAGCGCAGCTATACTTGGACAAGGCATAAGTTTGATAGGCGGATTCATATTTAATAGATTATTAGGTCCACTAAGTATAGCAATTAGTCTTTATGAAGTATTAAATGCATTGTTTAATACAAATGCTAAGGAGATGAAAAAGCTAGAAGATGGACTAAGTCAGCTTGAGGATGTTACAAAAACTGCAATAGATACTAATGAAAAGTATAAAGGTAGTATAGGCGTAGATGCTGTTATTGCCTATGCTAATAGTATAAAAGTCTTAAACGAAAATATACAAAGTGTAGTTAAAAGCTTTAATGATACTAAAAAAGCAAGTAGCGGGTTTGATAACGCTTTTAACTTTTTAGCAGATATAACTCCTGGGTTGGATAGTATCGAAGAAAAAACCAGTAGAGGTCTTGGAGCAGCATTAGCAGCTGGTATAGATAATATAAAATCTGCGCCATTAAAAGCTGAATTAACTAAAAAGTATAGAGAAATATTAAATATTGATGAAAAAACACCTCTTACACCAAAGACTATTGAGGCTGCCTTAAATAAGTTAGATGGTTTTGGTGCTGCTGCTGCCAAAAGATATAAGGATGCTGTAGAAGCTCTTGGTTTAGCTAGTGAATCGGCCAATAAAACAATACAGGATCAATCACTATATTTACGCGGACTAGTAGAGTCAGGTGATTTAGCTACTAAAAGTATACAAAATTTTATGAACAGCCTAAAGGATAGTAGTCCACTATCTCAAATGTTACAAAATAATATAAAATATTTAAGTCAATTAAATAAAGCCTTATCAGTTGATGATATAAATGCTCAAGCAGCAGCGTTAGATGCACTGTCAAAGGTAGATTTTGCTGTATTTGGAGAGGCAGCTATTGAAATTGCTAAAATGAGTGATGAATTTCAAAATCAAAAAGTAGATATAGACGCTCTAAATGCTGCCCATCAAGAGCAAATAGAAAAATTAAAGGAATTAAAAGCTGGACGTAAAAATGGACCTTTTGCATTTGGTCCTGAAACTAATGCTGGCCGTAAGGAAAGAATGGATGAAATTGCTAGAGTAGAAGAAGTTATTAGTATTCAAGAAAAAGTAATTAATAATTTTAAAGATAAATTTGCTATTGTAGCAAATACGGTTGCTCTAGCTACTTCGGCCGCTGTAAAGAAAAATGCTGAGACAGCTGTTGACGCTGTTAAGTTAGAATTAGATAAAATTAAAATTGATTATCAAAAATCTTTAATAGGTATATTACCTGTAAAAACAGAACGTTCAATAAAATTACAGGCAGATTTAGATAGAAAGAGTATTGATATTGAAACACAATTAATTAAATCTCAAATGAATTTAGCTAATTCTACTGATAAATTACGTTTATCAATAGAACTGATGCGTGATGATCAAAAAATTCAAGAATTAGCTGCCAAAGAGACAAAACAGGGATTTTTATCGACCGCTGATATTTCAATGTTATCAAGACTTGTAACTCGTAGAAGTAATAGTGAAAGGGCATTAGAAGCACTAGATAAGGGAACAATTAAACAAATACAAGATCTTCTTGGAGATTTTCCAGAATTATTTGATGCTATGATGCGTAGACTGAGAATGACACAAGTTGACGCAAAGGCTGCTTCAGATAAAAGAAAAGTAGGAAATAAGGAATTAGTTGATACCATAAAAGTTAGAGGAGAGCAAACTAGAGCAGAACTAGAATTTGAACAACAAAAAGCTTCACAAATAATTTCACAGATTGGTAGTGATACTCCTGGAAAATTACAAGCTCAAATTGATCTTGCTAATAGATCACTTAGTCGTCAACTACAGATAATTAAAAGTAGTGCAAAGGAAAAATTAGATGCAATAGATGTAGCACAAAAAGGGGGAACTGATAAAGAGACAGCTGATGAGCTAAGAACTAAAGTAAATTTAGAAGCTCAAAGACTCGAAACATTAGCTAAGTCAAAAACAGAATATGAAAATATTAATATGGTTGCTAATCTAACTGCTTTAACTACAAAGCAAACTAATGAACTATTAATAAAAAGGATTGAAATACAAAAACAATTAGTACGTGGAGAATCTCTAGAAGCATTTGATAGGCTTGCTGAAATGAATAGGCAGATAGTAGCAGCACAGCAAGCAATAGAATCAGCGGATCTTGAGCGAACTGCAGCAATATCTAAAGCAAATGTTAATAAATTTCTAAAGGAAAATGCTAGACCAGGAATAGATGGTGATCCAACTACTTTAATGACAGAAGAATTAAAAGAACAGCTAAAATTATTGCAAGTTGTAGCAGATGAAGATCAAGCAAGAGTACATGCTCTTAAAGCTTTGCATATGTTACAAACTGGTACTAATAAAACACTAACTGATCAAGATCGTATTGTTAAACAGTTAACTATAAATGAAGAAAAGCGAAAAGCTGCAGCTGATGAGATTCTTAGAATTGAAACAGCTAAAATAAGAACAGTAGAACACGAGCTAAAGCTAGAAGAAATTAGGTTAAGCATTGAAGAGCAAAAGGGTAATATAGGAGGAGATAATTTAGCTAAAGCACAAATGGCTATAAGATTACAACAAATTGATAATAACCTTAAAGCTGATGAACTAAATATTCAAGAGCAACTATTGCAAGCGCGAGCAGCACTAGAGAAAGAAGAAGCAGTTTCGGGTAGTCGTATAGTTGGTGATCCTTATGGTGGAGCTTTTAGAATAAATGAGACTGCTGCTAGAATAGAACTAGAAGCCAAGGTTAGATCTCTTGAAGAGCAGTTGAAGGCCGCAGGCATTGCAGCACGTAGGTCAAAGGAGCAAACAAAAGCTGCATTTGTACCACAGGAAGTATTACAAGCCAGAGCTATAGCAGAGACAAAAACACAAGCTGCAGAAGATCTACAAATTAGAAATGCGCAAAAATTGACAACAGAAAAAGAACATCAGATAAAACTAGATGAAACTAGGCTAGATATACAGGCAAGACTAGGCAATATAGTTGGTGATGAGTTAGCGCTTGCAAAACAGAAATTAGATATTCTTAGAATAGAGAATAATCTTCAACAAGATCAAAGCGTTGCAGCTGCAGAGATTGCTAGAGCAGAAAGAGAATTAGCGCGATTAAGAGGTCTTGCAGGTACAAGGACTGAGACGCGGCCTGGTGCCACGCCTGGTAGCTATGGCGGAACAATTACTATACAAAATACTAATGAGGAAATTGAAAAACAGGTAAAACTTTTAGAGGAATTAAGAGCTAGGTATAGCAACTTAGCTCCTGTTGCTCAACGACTAATAGAGATATTAGTCAATGGATTTGTATCTATTAATAAACTACAAGAAAGAGAATTAGGTCAAACAAGAGAACTAATTAAAGCAGATAATTTGGTTATAGCTAAACAAAGAGAGACAAGAGAATTAGAACATCAACTAGAACTAGAAGAAATTAGCTTAAACATTCAAGGACGATTAGGTAGTTTAACTGGTGATGATTTAGCAAAAAGACAATTAAGTATTCAAAAAAGAAGAATAGATGTACAATTAGAGCGAGATCTAGTACAAGCGAAGAGAGATGAACTAGCAGCACAACAAAGGTTAGATAATGCAAAACGAGCTGCAGGTGTCGATCCAGTTACTAAAGCACAAAATATTAGTCCTGCTGTATTAGAAGCTCAACAAAACTTAGCAGTTGCAACACAAAGAACGGAAGATTTAGGTAGAGCTGCTACAGAGGCTAAAGAGCGGATAGATGCTGCATTTGTACCTGATGAAGTACAAAGATTTAGTGATTTTTGGGTTAGTTCTTTTGATAAAATGGGCACTTCTCTTCTAGAATTTATAAAAACTGGTAAAGGAAGCTTTAAAGATTTCATGGCTAGTATACTAGAAGATTATGCTCGCATGTTAGTACAAATGGCAATGAAGAGAGCGGCAGCAGCAACGCTTAATGCGGCAATATCGATTCTTACAGGAGGTAGAGGTGCTCCTATAGTACCTGGAAGTGCTCCAATTCCTGGACAAAATCCTGGTGGAGACATTATATTCACAGCCACAGGAGCAGCATTTAGTTTAGAAGGTTATGCTAGAGGTGGTAGTTTTACTAACAAAGTAGTAGATACTCCTACAGTATTCAAATTTGGTCGAGGTGGCATGCCAAATCGCCTTGGAGTTATGGGTGAAGCAGGACCAGAAGCTATTATGCCTCTAAAACGCATGAGCAGCGGAAATTTAGGAGTAGAGGGCGGTGGAGGTACTGTAGTAGACATTAAAATTAATAATTATACCGGACAGCAAGCAAGTAAAAAAGAAACAACAGATAGTCGTGGCAATAGAAATATAGAGATTACTATTGGAGATATGATAAGTGGAGAAGTAGCTAGAAATAATAGTAGTATGCAAAATTCAATAGGTAATACTTTTGGTATGAAGCCCCAATTAATTAAGAGGTAATAACTATGCCAGGAGCAGTTCATACTTGGCCATTAGATTTACCTATTTGGCCACAAGTAGGATTCGAAGAAGAAATAAAGATGAATATCCTTAGAACTTCTATGGATAAGGGTATATCTAAACTAAGAACTAATGGTGTGGTACAGACAGTATTAAAACTAAGCTATATCTTAGAAGATTATCAAGTACTAGAACTAGAAAATTTTATTTACAATGAGATAAAGGGTACGCTTAGATTTAATTATCAACACCCTAGAACATTTCAAAATGTTGAGGCTAGGATAATCCCCGTTAATGAAAAAGCTTATATTGATATTGCTTATAGAATAGATAAATATTTTACTGCAACTTTAGTACTTCAGATTATGCCAGAGTTTGTTGATCCTAACATAAATAACGATGTATTTGGAGAATATACTACAGGACCATACACTTGGCCTAGTACACTACCACAATTACCATTACGTGGATATACTGAAACTGGCAGCGTAAATATAGCTAGAACAGAAGACGGAATGAAACAGCGTAGATTAGGGGAACTTCCAGGTAATTTGGGTTTAAGTTATATATTAACAGGTACTCAAGTAGAAACATTAATAAATTTTATTACTGTTACATTAAAAGGAGTAAGGCGTTTTAATTTTCCACATCCAAGAAAAGGTAATCAAGAACAAGTCAGAATTGTTGATAACGGCGGAACCTTATGTACAATTACACATATCGGAACAGGATCTGGTACTGGAGGTGCATATACAAAAGATACTAGCTATTATACAGTTAATTTAAATTTAGAAGTAATACCATGAGCAGATTAAATTCATTTACTAATAAGGCAGCAGTACTTAAAGCATTGTATAGTCCAGACTCAGATGATACATTAATAACTTTAATTACTATCTACGATCCTGAGGATGAGACAAGAGCTGTTGTTCGAGTTGCCGATAATTATACTACTCATTTTGCAAGTCCAGTAATAATTGGTAACCAAGGTTTGAACAAACTAGTAAGTGGATCTAGTATGCCACTAAGTTCTTTGCAAACCGATGCAGAAGAAATTATCTATGGTGTAATTGGTCCAAGCAGTGAAAAATTTATATTTATACCCTTGGGAATTACACTGCCGGATGAAACTGCAGGACAAAGTCCTAGATGTGTTCTTACATTGTATGATGTTGCAGGATATTTAACGCCGCTTATTCGCGAAATAAATGGTCCTCCGCTAGTAAAATTACAGCTAGTATTAGCAAGTAACCCTAGTGTTGTAGAAATTACTTTTACAGATTTTTTTCTAACTAATATAACTTATACTAGAGATTCTGTTCAAGCGGAGTTAAACATGATAAACTTAGACAGAGAACCTTTTCCTTACCATAAGTTTACACCAGCTTATTTTCCAGGATTATTCTAATGTGGGCAAATAAATATATAGGAATACCTTACAAAGATGGCGGCAGAGATATAAACGGTTTAGATTGCTGGGGATTAGTTCGCCTTGTATATAAGAATGAGTATGGTATTGAATTACCTAGTTTTAACAATGAATATATTATAACAGACAGAGAACGTGTTAACGAGCTGTTTAATCAGTATAGAGAAGGCTGGGCGATAGAGCAAAATCCTAAAGAAGGTGATGTAGTATTATTACGCCTATTAGGTGAAGAATCGCATGTAGGCGTTTTAATTAATGATAAACAGTTTTTGCATGTAAACTATAAAACTCCAGCAGCAGTAGAAAATTTGGATAGTATACGGTGGAGAAATAGAATAGTTGGGTTTAATAGTTATAGTCCAGAAAGTCAGATTATATTAAGTGGTCGTCCAAATCCGCTTAAAACTCAAAATTTTTCTTTTCCTATTTCGCCCGGTACTAAGCTAATAGAAATAGTAAATCTAGTTACTGAAAAGTACAGTGTTAGCAAAGAATTATTACAAAATTTAATTATTATAGTTAATGGCCGACTTATAGAAAAAGAATCTTGGAAACATTTTACCGTACAGAAAAATGATAAAATTGAGTACAGAGCTGTTCCAAAAGGCAAAGTAGGAAGAATCATAGCATTTATTGCGCTAATATATCTTGCACCATATATAGCAGGGTATATACAGGCATCTTTATTTAGTGCAGGTGTAATAACAACTGCTGCAACTACTGGTACATTATTTGGAACTACTTTTGCCTATGCTGCAGGTGCTACTGGATATGCTCTTACAACAGGAGTAATGTTAGCTGGCAGTTATTTAATTAATGCTATTGCTCCTATAAGACCTCCTGATGCGGCAAAAGATCCTGGACAGACTCAAGCACAGATGATCGCTACCGGAGTAGCGAACCAATTACTTAAGTACGAAACTATACCAATGGTATTAGGTAAAATGCGCATAACTCCTCCACTAGGAGCTCAAAACTTTATTACCTATCAATCAGAAGTTGATACTGCACTAACATTATTTCTATGTTGGGGATACGGCCCGCTAGCAATGAATACTGATTCACTTAGAGTAGGTAATGTAAATCTGGACAGATATACGATTGATGCAATAGAACATCTAGAATTAGAATTTAGAGACTACGATACTAGTCCTGCTACTGGTGGTGGAACACTATTTAGAAATAGTAACGGACAAACTGCGTTTGACACAATTTATGGTAGTGATATTGCTCAGGTGTTCATGAACGCAGAAATAATAAATCAATTACATCCTGACGAACCTAGTCCAATCTTAAATACAACTGTTGCACCTGAGTTAGTAATGACTGGTAGTATTCCTGCTCTTTCAACAGATCCATCTGTTGCACCATATACCAGCTTAGAAATAGCACTACATTTTCCAGAAGGTATGCGAAAAATTAAAGTTAAAGATGAAAACGCAGGTAATGACTATGAAGTAAATAGTCAAGGACCTTTAATAACGCTTGAATATAGTCTTAATAATGGTGCTGCAGGTTCGTGGATACCTTTAAATGGTCCTGGTGAACAATTTGGTACTATTGGTAAGCGAAAGGATGCATTTACCATAACAAGATCATATAATTTACCAGCAGGTACTAAATCGGCTATAGTAGTAAAAGCAAGAAGGCTTACTGGTGGAGCTAGTGAAGCTCCTGAATCAAGTGATGCATCTTTTAATGCAATATCAGCCGCGTCGGGTCAGTGCGTTGATGTTGTAGATGTAGAAACTACGCAACCGTATGATAATGGTGACGGTAGAATTGAGAATATTCGTGTATTGACCAAACAAGATCAACCCAGAACTAATCCACTTCTTCAAAATCAAATAGCATGTCAGAACGCAGGAGGTACTTGGAGAACTTCTCATGGTAGTAATAATGAAGAAGCTAAAAAATGGCGTTATGCTACTAGAGTTAATCTATTAAGTGTTACTGCAAGACGTCAAGCAAAACCTTTTATATCCCCACTAAATACACAAATAGCTAGAACAGCTATTAGACTAATAAGTAGTAAACAAATTAACGGACAATTAGAAGGTATTAATGCTATTGTTCAAACTATAGCACCTATTTGGAGCGGCGGTAATTGGAATACACTTGCCCCTACAAGTAATCCTGCTAGTTTGTTTATTAAAGTATTAATGAGCCCCGCTAATCCTAGAAAAATACCTGCTGCTGAAATGTCTACAAGACTAAACTTAGCAGAACTAGGAGACTGGTATGACTACTGCGAGGCACATAGTCCAAAATTTAGATTTAACAAATTAGTAAATGGTGCTACCAGCGTACTAGATGTATTAAAAGATATTTGTGCAGCCGGCCGAGCAAGTCCAACACAAATTGACGGCAAATGGACAGTTACTATAGATAGAGCAAAACCAAATATAGTACAATTTTTTAGTCCACATAATAGTTGGGGTTTTGAAAGTGTTAGAAATTTAAATAGATTGCCAGACGGTTTAAGAGTTACGTTTTTTGACGAAGCCAATGAATATCAAGAAGCAGAAGTTATTGTTTTTAGATATGGAAAAAATCAAACTAACAGTGAACTTTACGAAACCATAAGTTTGCCAGGAATTACTACTACTGCATTGGCAATAGATCATGCACGCTGGCATATGGCTCAAGCAGTTCTTCGCAGAGAAACATATAGCCTAAATACTGACATGGAATATTTAGTGTGTAATCGTGGAGATAGAGTGACGGTTTCACATGATGTTCCTATGTGGGGTTTAGGTAGTGGCAGAATAAAAAATGCACTTTCAACCACTCTTATAGAAGTAGATGATGCAGTATTAATAGACCCTACCATAAATTATATAATTAGAGTTAGAGACAAGGAGGCAGCAGCTGCTGGTTTACTACCACTAGCTCCAGTAGGTGTAGAATCAACAATTAAAAAAACAGGATTTACTTATAGTAGTGCCGCTTTAGCCGCAGACGGTGTAGTTACGCTTACAATTCCTATGACTGATAACCCATTCAGTGTAGATGACTTATTAACTATAAGTCCTAATATAGGTGCTGGTCCAAATCCGCGGCGTGTAACAGAGATTGGTACAGGATATATTAAATATAAAACAAATTCAACAACTCCGGCTACACATGGCTCAGGAACTATAGATTTATCTAAAGGTTTATTTAGAAAATTAACTTTAAATACTCCTGTACCATCGCCAACACAAGGAGATCTATTTTTAATAGGTAATAGTGTACAAAAAACTAATGATTTAATAGTTCTAGGAATAGAAACAACTAGTAATAAAAACGCTAGAATATTTTTTACAGACTATGCTGAAAATATTTTTACCCAATACAGAAACGAAACAGATCCATCAAGATTTGAGACTAGTATTACACTTCCTCCGAGTTTATCTGGTTTTGTAATAAAAGATACTCCAACAGTACTAGAAGTTATAAGTGACGACAGAGTATCTGTGCTACTATCAAATGATGTTTGGAAATATAAATTACGCATAGTATATGCTAATTTTATATTAGATAATACTTCACCAGTAACTATTACTCCAGTTCCAGGAGCAATAAATGTTGCAGGAACTGTAAAACAAGGAACAGCTATTCAAACTAATATACAATCTGTAGAGTGTGAGTATAGAGTAGTCGGATCCCCATTCGCAACCACCTCCTACACCGCAACAAATGAAAGGTCTATTAGAGTTCCTTATGAGCATACCGTTATAGATATTGATGACGTACAAATCGGTGAAGAGTATCAAGCTAGATTACGCTATATTACTCGTGAAGGCATAGCGGGGCCTTGGACACCTACAATTACTACAGCTCAATTTCCTCAAATGAAAATAGTAGGCCGAGACGCTAATTATGGAGAAATAGATGAGCTAGTAGTTGTTCAAAAAGGAAGATTTTTAGAGATTACACCTGTTGTAATACCTACTCCTAAAGACTTTAAACATTATGAGATAAGAATTTGGAAAAATGGTGGTGTACAGTTAACTACTGGAACAGGAGATTTTTGGGATCCAACAACTTTTATAGGCACAACTACAAGTGGTAGTAGCACAATTAATCTTACCGGTGGAGATACTAGCTTATTAAGACTTTATAAAACTCCACAAAAAATTAGTGGAACAGGAGCATTTGAACTTACTGCAACAGTAACTAACGTTACTTCTAATTCTATTACTATGAGCGCAGCTAGTACAGTTACGGGTAATATAGTATTTACCCTTGATAAAGAAATATTAGCAATTGCTACTAGCACAGGTACTTATTCTCAGGATTTAATGCAATTTGAAAGACCTAGATTAAATCAAGCAGGAGTTAGATATAGAGTAAATACAAGAGTAGTATCTAAGACGAATATTTATAGTAAATTTTCAGGTATTGATCATGTAATAGTAACTAATATTCCTCCAGGCCCAAGTACAGTAAAGCCAGGAATTGGTTCATTTACACTAGAAGTTCCTAATCCGACAACTGGAATAATTAGACGTACAGATGCTACTAAATTACGTGTATATTTAAGTGATCAACAAGGATTTATTCCTAATAACGATTATGCCGAAATTGTAGGCGGTATTAATACAAATACACTTACGGTAACTAGTATTACTAATGGCAGACTTGCTCCTGGAGCTATACTTCAAGGAGCTGGAATAGCTCCTGCATTTAGTGGATATACTGGATCAATTTTACAGGCTAGTACCTCAACACTCGACGCATCTGGAGTACCAGTAGTCACTAAAGCCGGAGTAATATACGTTACGGGTTTAAATAAGATATTAGATTTACGCCCTGGACAATATATAAAATTAGAAGCAGGTAGTGTAGGTAATTTTGGAACAGTTACAGCTCCAGGCGGTATAGCTCAGCCAGCTTTAGCAGTTATTGATACCCTAGATAGTACTGACCGGATTAGTGTAAAAGTACAAGTAAATACTAATGCTACATCAACTACTTCTCCTACTGAAGGCCTAATTAATTTTAGTATATCTAGTGGAATAAGTAGTTTCTCAGATATAGCCGTTAGTATAACGGCTGGATCCGTAATTAAATATGGCAGTACTCCACCTCCTACTTTACCGGGAACATATACTGTTAGTATACAGCAAACTATTCCTTCTGGAACCAATATAAAAGCATATTCAAACAGAGTATATAATGCAGATAGCTTTTTAGCTTATATTGCTAATGTTTATCCTGAAAAGAAATTTTATTATAGACATGCTATAGTAAGCGAGCTAGCTCCAGATCCTGATCCAGACTACCTTGAAGATTACTACTATAGCCCTGAGGGACAAATAACCGTAAATAGCTCAGAAGGAACAGTAGTTGACAATTTACCGCCTCCTACACCAACAGGCATCATTGTTATAGGAGCAATGGCAGCTATATTAGTTAGATTTCAACAAAAACCATCTTATAATTTAAGCAGAAATGTAAACGACATAGTTAATAGTAGTTCTTCACATAAAGCAACTATAATGTATATGTTGGAAAGAAGAAATAAAACTGATATTTTAACATTTGAAAGTATGATTTTTGGAGCTCATGGTAAACCAGAAGTACATCACTTATCTGGTGAACAAGAATATGTTACAAGTGTACCTGCTCAACCTGGAACTATTTACTATATATGGTTTAAAAATTTAAGTGTAGCCGGAATACAAAGTATTGCGGCCCTAGGACCTTTTATTGTAGAAACTGGAGCAGATGTTGAAAAAATGCTAAAAACTCTAACAGGTCAAATAGCCGCAGGTCAACTCTACAATACACTAGGTGCTCGTATAGATGCAGTAGATAGAGGTGATCGCCCTATAGTTACAAAAGTAGAACAACTAGAAGGTCAGTATAGTGTTAAAATTGACAATGGTGGTAACATTGCTGGTTTTGGATTATCTAGTACTGGCAGCGGAATTGATCAAGCTAGAAGTCAATTTGGTATACGTGCAGATCGTTTTTGGGTAGCCCCTGTAAGCCATGTTAGTGATTCAGAACCACCAGCCAATGTTAGATATTCAGGTTACGTATGGGTAGATACCGGAATAACTCAAACTACTGCTCAAAAAGAGGAAGCAAAAATAGGTACAATTACTGGCGTAGATTTTTACTATAATACATATAAACCAGATATTCATAATTCACAAATATTTCCCAATCAACCTAGTCTACAATACTGGAAACAATATCCTAGCGAAGATTTATGGAGGCTTGCAGGATTTAGATGGCGTGGAACCTGGTTAGCAACACAAGGTTATCAACAGAACGATATAGTAATAGATTCTAGCGGAGACGTATATTATTTTAAAGTTAATCTTATCGCTCCCGGCATGGACACACTATTATATGGACAAGGAACAGAACCTTATCTTGCTACTACTTACTGGGAAAAGCTTTTAGACGATACTACTGGTTTAATTGGTACTGGTTTAACAGGTGATAGTGGTTTAGTCTATAAAGATAGGTGGGAACCAGATGACAGCTATGCACTAAAAGATGTAGTTAGAGTAGGCCAAGAATTTTTTGAATGTATGATAGCTTATGAACCTACAAAACTAACTTCAGTTAGTACACTGCCAGCAGTTGCGCCTGCCGGCGACGGAGCAGAAACAAGAACTTCAGTAGAAACAGCACTAGCTAGTTCAACTGGTCATAGATTTATTTTTACTCATACCCCACCAAGTGGTAGTACAACACCGGCTTTAACTACGGTAGCAGCTGGTAAAACTATATATGCAGTACAAAGTACCACAGGAACTTATAATGGATATTTAGGCTACAGCTACAATCCATTAGGTACCTTCTACTATGTAACTGGTGCTCAAAATACTCCAGATATTAAAACACCAGCTCCTGATGGTACTAAATTTTCATTGAGTACTAGGCTAGCGGGTCCAGGTATTGTTAGTCCAGCAACTGGTACAACTAAATACTGGGTACGCAAATTACCGGGCCATCCAGAATACGGACCCGCTCTTTCAACACCAGATAAAGATTTAGATGTAACCGATTCAAACCACTATCATTGGGTTACTGATGCGACTAGAGTACCATTTCCATTTGTAGTAGTTACTCAACCAGAAACAGCTGCAAACAATAATGGTGTAGATTTACCTACTGGTGTATATATTAGTGATGCATTTATTAGAAACGCTACTATTACCAGAGCAAAAATAGGTAACGCTTCTATAAGCGATGCTAATATAATTGATTTACATGCAGGAAAAATAAATGCTGGTTTTATAAATGCAGGTAGAATTGAAGCTGGTAGTATTACCGCTGCTCAGATAAGTGTATCTGATTTATCTGCCATTGAAAGTAATTTAGGCACAATAACTGCTGGAAAAGCTCAAAGCGCAGACAATAAGTTTATTATTGATTTTGATGACAAATTTATTAGAATAGAGACAATATAAAATGTTAGGCGAAGAAATACCAACATATATGTATACTAGATTAAAGGAACATGGCAAATTATATATTTCCAATAATCAAGGTAAACCACAAACAAATTTAACACCTAATAATAATTCTGCAATTATATTAATACATCGTTCTAATAATGATGTATATCAATTATCAGAAACAGAAAGACAAGAACTAAATACGTTAAAGTTACCTATACTTTGTGTAGGTAACTTTCGGCGACTTAGCCACGTTTTTATTCCTGATAGGTATGCAGAAGATCATCCATATTTAAACAGAATTTATATATGTGGAGTGTTTGATTCATTTACACTAATTGCTGACTATTTTCACCGTGAATGGAATGTATGGATTTCGGATAACTTAGATCATCCAATTTATACGTACTTAGATAGTAATGGTCAAGGTGTAGACGAAGCAGGAATTTCTATAGACTATCAAGGTTTTCAACGACATGATATTATTACTTTTAGTACACAAGATGAGTTTATGGGACAGCCAGATCATATTGCTGTTTACCTAGGTAATAATAAAATTATGCATCAATATCTAGATAGATTTTCGTGTATAGAAGAACTATCTATCTATATGAAAACAAAAATATTTGCAATTTATCGTGTTCCACAAGTTACAAGATTACTAGAAGCTAATGGTGATCACGTTACAGTAGGTTAAAATGCCCATACAAGAAGAAAAAACTACATTTTTTGCAGGTATATTAAATGTAATACCTAGTTCCAGAGATTTAGGTGAATATTTAGCTGCTAGTCCAGCAGTTGCTAGTGGCTGCGTAGTTGCTAGAGATCCACTAGTTAAAAAACGTAGTAATGCAAAAGGCGTACCAGTTAAGATTACTACAAGTGCAATTAGTTCTTCTATAGACTTACCCATAAACTTATATCAAACTACTCAAGGCGATACTTGGCAAGGCAGTGTTTATGTAGCTACTAATACTCCTACGTCTACTAGTATGAAAATAGAAATATCTGTTACTGATTATAGCGGAACTGTACTACAAAGTGCACAACATACTATAAATATACTAGGAACTTCTCCTGGTAGTACTACTGATCTTAGTCCGTGGACTAGGAGAACATTTAGTTTTACAAATACTACACCTAATCCACCAGCGCATAGCACAACAGACGATGGTAATCCAAACCAAATAAGAATAAAAATAATAAATCCACCAGTTAATCCTATACAAATTTGGTTAGACGATTTACGGTTAAACAGAGAAGAAACAATAATAAGTATTTTTAAATCCTCAACTACACTAGATGGAGATCATCCACTACGTGATCCATTTACAAACTACGAAAATATTTATTTTGACAGTAGATTTGACTACTTTAATATTCCAGAAGGTAGCGCTAGCTTTGTAACTAATTTAGTAGTAAATTTAGGTAATCGCCCAACTAGAAGAATAAGGCGTAGAAAAAAGCCGGGCAGAACCAGAAAGAAGCGATGGGTAGATATTCCTATTAGTGGATATAGCAAAACACATATACTAACACATAATTTAGGAAAAATACCGATTGTTATAGCTTATGATGTAGGTAGTATCGGTGCTTACTTTGGCGGAACTACTATTATTCAAAAAGAAGATAGTGGCGGCGCAAATAGTTTTAGAACTGCTTGGATTAGTGCCGATCAAGATAAACTATATTTAAATGAACGTTGGTATACTTATAAATCAACGCTTAGTCCACTAACGCTTACTCTTAATGCTTATATATTTAATGAACCTGCAAAAGTAGTAACTGGAGGTCCAGTACCAATAGTATATGATCCAGGCCAACCATTTGTACTTGGCACTGATATTGGAAATATATATGCAATTAAAGATCCAACAGTTAGTACAGATACGTGGTTTGCAGGATTAACAGGTATAGTTGTTGAAGAAACACCTGATATCTATTATATAAATAATATAGTGTCTTTGTATAATTTAAACGGAATATATTATGCATATCATATGGAACCAGATGCTCCAGTAATGATAGGATCTACTGAATATGACTCACAATACTGGGACGGCTGGTACAGCGAAAATAGAGCTCGTGGTTGGAATGCTTTAGATATTGAAGATCCCAGTGTTTATCCAATGCAAAATGCTATTTTAGTACCACAAGCAGGTAATACCACAAATTGTTTAGGAATTAGCTTAAGCACTAATCCTCCGGCTAAAGTGGAAGTAATTGATGATGATGATAATACGGTAGGTTTTGGATTTGTTAAAGCAATACCTTATAAAATTTATAAAAGTAACGATAAAGGAAAAACCTGGATATGTAGTGCAACATTATCTAGTCCAGCACTACATGAACATGGAGCTGGTGGAGCCGGTATAGCCTGTAGTCCTAGTGGTACTGCAGTTGCTGTAGCTTCAATGATTGGCGGAGAACAAGTAGAAAAAGTAGATCTTGTAGGCAGCTGGGAAAGATTTGATAATGAAAATTTTACACCAAAAACTGTTACAGTAACTTTTAGTGCACCAGAAATTAGCGGTGGAGTAACTGCTACAGGCGAACCAATTATTGATAAATTTCAAAAATTAGTTGGTATTAGCATGATCAATCGTGGAAGCGGATATATTGAGCCACCAATAGTAACTATTACAGATACGGATTTAACACCTGTAACAGGCACCGTAACTGTAACGGCAGCAAATACTAGAACTGTAGCAGCAACTTACGACGGCTTGGGTAATTTGTTAACACCAGAACAAAAATTTTGGAAAGTAGGATCTGCTACAGCAAGCGGTACAAATTGGCTACACAAGCGAACTACAACTATAACATTTAGTAACGGTGCTACGGCCGACCTAACTTTTGTTAATGGTAGCGTTACAGCTATTGCAATAACTAATCAAGGCAGTGAGATTGGTCCCTCAGCCAGCGCACCTACAATTACCGCTACACTTGCTGATACTGATAATGGTACTGAGGTTATTGGAACAGCAGTAGCAATTCTTACTAATGGTAGAGGTAAACAACCAAGCGCAGCCTACTCTACTGATTTTGGTTTAAACTGGATAGCATCAACATTGCCTACTATAGATTATGGTGGATTATGTGATGTTGTATATGATGCAGCTGGAGGTTTTATTGCTGTAGGTCACAATAATCTTATAATGAAATCTTCAGATGGTAGTAGCTGGACTGATGTATCTCCTAGCGCATTTGATAAACAAGTACACTGGCAAAAAGTAATATACGCAAAAAGTCATTATTTTTGTTGCGGATTTAATAATGCAACTTCGTATATAATTAAATCTAGTAACGGTAGTAGTTGGTCACAGGTGTATAGTATTGCTGGTACTTATATTCATAGTATGGCAGCTAACACAGCTGGTGGAACAATATTTGCAGCTGGTGGGGAAGTTAATATTGCTAAGCCTAAATTTTCAGGACCAAATGTTGTTTACTCTGGAGAAGCTTGTTGGTTAAAAGTAACTGGATTACGTGCAGGAACAAATTATACTGTTACTGGATCTGGTGACGCAGCTGGATATACTTTTACCGCTGCAGCAAATGATAAAGGCGAATTATTACTAGGTAATTTAGCCAGTGGATTTACATTGGGCACAAATGACGCTTCAAAATCATATACCTATAGTATTTCTGTAGGAACGCTGCCAATATTATCTCATACTGTTAAATATGTTTTAGCAGTAACTAATAGTGTATATACAGCACCAGTTTCTAACTCACTTGACTATACAAATACAACAGGCTATCCAATAGAAAGAACTGGTAAACAGTATCTCATAAGCAAATTTGAAGAATTGTTTAAACTATCTCGCGGCAGAGTTTTTAACAGTGCAGACGGTAATAGCTGGTCAACGTTGTTTAATGGAGCTATTCCATACGCTCACCATATTATTTCATCAGAAGTAAATCTTTTATAGAGAAAATTATGTATTTAAATATTCAACCTCATGTAGTAGAAATTCAACGAGCAAGAGGCAATCAAGATCTTACTTTATTTACTACTAGAAATAAGTATATGTACAAAGATATTACTAATACTAGTCCTATAAAGATAGTTAGCGGGCCTACATTATATAACGATTCTGGTAATGTGCTATCTCTAACACCAAAGCTTAGATATACTACTCCTACCGTAAGTATGACAATAGGAAATAATGGCGACCCAACATATATTCAACCGTATTTTATACATTTTGATATACAGTAATGCCTAATACTTTTGAATTAAAAAACAATATAATTGAAATAAGATCTGGTGGAGCATTAAAATTTACAACTAATAGATTATTATCTAGTATTGTATTTCGACAAAGTGGAACTATAAACGTTACAGATTATAGTTTTCAAGCGCCTATAATAATAAAAGAACATCCAGCTATAGTTGATGATCCACAAAAATATTTTATGTTTATTAGCTATAATATTTTTGGTGGTGATATTAACAGCGAATTTGAAAGTGTTAACGGAATGGGCTCTGTTTTATTAGGTGTATATAAAGATATAGACGGTTTTTTTGCCGGATCAATAATATTAGATTTTATATCGGAACCAGGAATTTTAAAAGCAAAGATTAGTAAAAATGTAAAAGATGGAGCAAAGATAGATTGGTCTGGAACTAATCATTCTAGTGCTCCATCTATACTTATACAATACGCCGTTCAATATTGCAGATTTGCTAGTAATCTAGTGCCTACACCTATACCAGAAGAACCATTTACAGCAAACTGCCTATTAGTAGGTGGTGGAGGCGGTGGTGGCGGCGGTACTCTTGGAATGGTTGCAGGAGGGGGCGGTGCTGGAGAAGTAAAAGAGTTTACTACTGTTATTCAGCTAAATAGAAGCTATAATATATATGTAGGTAAAGCTGGTAAAGGTGGTAAAGATATTTACACAGAGGCAAATGGTGAACGTGGGCAAACTACAAGATTTTATTCTTATACAGCGCTAGGCGGTGCTGGAGGTTCTCCGGGAAATGTTGGTGGACACTACCCAGGGCAGGGAGGATTTGGTGCATTTGGTAGTGGTAGTGGAGCTAGTGGAAGTGACCAGGAATGGTTTAAAACTAACTTAACTAATACTGGCACTATAGTAGGCGATTATTATTCCCGAAAAAAGTTTAGAATTGATACTATTACGCCTATAATAGATTCTGATGATCCTATACCTGGAGGTGTTGCAGGAGGCAGTGTAAATAGACAATATACTCCCTCGGCTTTAGTAACTAATCCTACATTACCTGTAGGACTCGTTAATGCTGGTGGCAGCGGAGTTTGGTATAATGCTGGTGGAGGAGGTGGTGCGGGTAGTGCAGGTGGAAATGGATTACTACCTTCTAATAGTAGTCGAGATGATCCTGTAACAAATGTAGGTGGAGTAGGAGGACTTGGATATACTAGTAGTATAACAGGAACTCCTACTAAATATGCTGCCGGAGGCGGCGGTGGAACTGTAGGTGCTACACCTACAATATCAGCGGATGGAGTTGGGGGAATAGGAGGGTCTTCTACGGCTAAACCAGGACTTAATGCTATTGGAGCAAATACAGGTAGTGGTGGAGGAGGTAAAGGATGTCAACCAGGCGAACTAATAAAACCAATTACTATTACTGGTAATGTAACAGGAAATGGAGTTACTCTATCAGGAGCAACAGTTAATTTACCACATACTTTTTTTAGCAATGTTTATAGTACCTCATTTACAACTGATTTATCAGTTGGAGATAAAATTTTTGTTGATGGGCAAACTAGAACTATAGCTGGTATAACTGATAATAATATTGCAACTGTAGACAAACCATTTAATCCTGCTTTTACACAAGGCACTGCTGCCATAAACTTAACAAGAAGTGCAGGTAGTATAGGTGGTGATGGTAGCGATGGAATAATAGTATTAAAATTGCCAACCCCATATATAGCTACTTTTTCAGAAGGCGTTATATATCAACATATCAGTGCTGGCGGATATAATATTTATAAAATAACAGAAACACAAACAGAATATGAACGTGTTAAAATTAGAAAATAGGAAACAAAATGGCAATTAAAATAGTATCATTTGGTAGTGATAATGTATCAGGCAAAACTGAAGTAACATTGCAGTTATTGGAACGCACAGGAAACTTAACAAGAGTAAAAGATACTTATACACTATTAGTAGATGGTATATTTACTTCAATTAATCAAGCATTTTTAGAAGTTTTATATGATAAATTGCGGGAATATGGTGTTGAGCCGTTTCCTGAAAGACTATAATATTCATATAAATATAGATTTAAAATTTTTATAACCAAAGTCAATTTTTATATTGACTTTGGTTATCTTTTCTTGTATAATAGCAATTAAAATACCGTAAAATTTATTTTATAGATAGGAGAAAGCTAGATGGAAATTGATAAAGATGGTTTTTTGCAAACTATCTCACTCCTATCCCTTGCAATTATAGGTTTATTAGTAGGAATTCAAAAACTAATTAGAGATTGGAAAACTACTAATGCAGAAACTAACATAATATCTGTAATGCATACAGAAATTGAACGTATGAGTCTACAAAATACTACATTAAGTACAGAGCTAGGAAAATTACAAGAAGAGATAATTAGATTAAACGGTTTAATTACTAAGCTTAATATAGAAAACAATAAGCTACAAGAAGAAATTTCTAAATTAACTATAGAGTTAGACAGTATAAAATTGTTAACTAATAAAGGACAAAAACTATGACTCCTGGTAGAGTTAACTTAAGAATATATCAAGGTAGCACGTTTAGTCAAATGTTTAGATGGGAATCTAAATCAATAACTTATGCTACCATTCAAATGATTCAAAAATCAGCTCCTTGCGTTATTACATTATATCCGGGTCAACCAGTGCCTCCACCATCTTGGAGAGTTAGAGTAACTGGTGCTCAAGGCATGAAAGATATAAATTTAGATACTTTACCAGATGCTTATTATATTGTTACTAATACGTTTTTAACAGGATCAGGATTATATGCAGCGTGGGAAGTAACTATTAATGAAATTAATAGTTTAAACTATGGTACGTATACGAGTAATGGAGCATTAAGTTGGTTTGAACCTATTCCATTAGCTGGATATACTGCTGTAATGCAAATAAGAAAAAGCATATCTGACACAGCTTATGAAGTAGAATTAACTTCTGCTGGTGGCGAAATTATTTTAGATGATGTAGATAAACATATACAAATACTTATACCTAAAAGTATAACTACTTCTATGAATTTTCTTACAGGTGTTTATAGCTTAGAATTAACTGACAGTAGTGGAAAAACCATTACTTTTATTCAAGGTAATGTTACTCTAATTAAAGAGGTTACAAGATGACAACAACTAGTGAAACAAGCGTAGTTGTTGAGCGAGACTCTACAATAGTAATAACTGCTGGTTTAATGGGTGTCAGAGGACTGCAAGGTTTACAAGGTCTTCAAGGCATACAAGGTGGTGGCTTTGATCAACTACAAGGACCACAAGGACTACAAGGACCACAAGGTATACAAGGCGATCAGGGTATACAAGGACTTATTGGGCAAGGTGTACAAGGTATACAAGGATTTTCAGGTATACAAGGTATTGTTGGACCTCAAGGTGTAAGTATAAAAGTTCTGGGAAATGTTGCTACAGTTGCAGCCCTTCCTATAGTTGGTAATAATTATGGCGATGCATATATAGTCGATAGTGATTTTAATCTATATATTTGGGTTTTTCCTGGCTTATTTAAAAATAGTGGTAGAATTGTTGGACCACAGGGTATTCAAGGTATTCAAGGTATTCAAGGTATTCAAGGAAGAGAAGGTATTCAAGGTTTTCCAGGTATACAAGGTTTTCAAGGTATCCAAGGTATACAAGGAATTCAAGGACCACAAGGAATTCAAGGAATTCAAGGAATTCAAGGAATTCAAGGACTGCAAGGCACCTGGGGTATAGCTGGCGGATATACGCGTAGATGGAAATTTACAAACTCAATGACTGGTGCAGACCCTGGATCGGGGTATATTAAATTAGTTACTAGAAATTGGGTTGATATTACAGGTGGAATCGTATCGTTAATAATTTCTAGACTTGATTACGACTTAGTAAATAGTGCTGATTTCTTTAATTCATTTCTTAATTTTGGTACCGCAGGAAATATACGAGGTATAATATCGTTAGCTAAACTTGATGCGCCACAGGATAGATGGCAAGGTAAAGTTAAGAATATATATACTAATACTATTGGTACAAATAATTATGTAGAAGTAGAAGTAGAATTTTTATCAAATAGTGGTGGGGCACCTAATTTTGATCAAATTCTTGCAGTTACATTTGCACCAGCAGGTATTCAAGGTATTCAAGGTATTCAAGGTATTCAAGGTATTCAAGGTATTCATGGAAATAATGGCGGCATGCCATATATATTTAATGATGATACTACTCTAGTTTTAGCATCTGGAATTCCTCTTGGTTCTGGAAGAATAAAATTTAATCATATAGATGTTGCTTCTATTAGCAAAATATATATTAGTAAATATACTTCAGAAGCTACAGACGTACAAAGCTATATATTAACTTGGGATAATAGTTCTTCTGTAGAAAAAGGCGAAGTAATAATTAAAAGCAATAATTTACAAGATGATACGCTTTTAGTATTTACTGTAACAAGTTTAGTAAATTATAGCCAACATTTAGAATTAGATGTAACATATAGAAGTGGTGATCTACCAGATAATGACGAGCCCTGTGCTGTAGAATTTTATAGAACAGGTGATCGCGGTACTCAAGGTATTCAAGGTATTCAAGGTATTCAAGGTATTCAAGGTATTCAAGGTATTCAAGGTATTATAGGTATACCTGGTGGAAGTAGTAAACCATACTTTTGGAGCTCAAATACTGCAACTAGTAATCCTGGTACTGGAATTGTTAAACTAAGTCGTCCGTGGACAGATGTTACTCCTGATATTGCTCAAATATATATTAATTTTACAGATGCAGCATTAAATTCAAGTTATTCTTGGTTAAATCATTTAAATAAATTTGGTTCACCAGGAGCATATTTTGGTACAATAACTTTAATAGATGAGACCTATTCAGACAGGCGTTGGTATGGTAAACTAATAAATGTTCAAGAAGACAGCACTGGTTATTTTAAACTAGATGTTTTCTTTATGGATAGTGATGGTAGCCCGCCACTAGATAATAATAAAGTTATAGTTGCATTTAATCCGGCTGGAATTCAGGGTATACAAGGCATTCAGGGTATACAAGGCATTCAGGGTATACAAGGCATTCAGGGTATACAAGGCATTCAGGGTATACAAGGCATTCAGGGTATACAAGGCATTCAGGGTATACAAGGCATTCAGGGTAGAAGATTTACTCCTAAAGGTGTTTGGAATTCAACAGCAGATTATGAATATTTTGATATCGTTCACTATCTTGGTAGTAATTGGCTAGTAAAAGAAGATTTTATAACTGAAACATTAACTAATGTAAGTATAGATTCTACAGGTATAATTAGTTGTGATCCAGTTAATTTAGACAAGGGATTAAGGGTAGGAGACAGAATATATGTATCTGGAACTGCTGACGGTGGCACAGCAACAATTATCGGTTATAATCCGTTAGGAACATACTACTATATTATTTCTGTACCGGACGCTAGTTCTCAATTTAAATTAAGTACAGCTATTGGTGGAACACCTATAGGGTTTACTGAAGGAACTGTAAGTGGATCAATGATATTTACACTTACTTCTGGTATTATACCTGTTGAAGGAAACAATTGGACATTACTAGTGTCTCAAGGATTACAGGGTACACAAGGTATACAAGGTATACAAAGTGTACAAGGTGTACAAGGTGTACAAGGCTATCAAGGTGCTATAGGGATGGCATTTAGAATTGCTCAAGTATTTATAAACAGAGCTGCTCTAATGAATCATGAAAATATTGGTGCTCCTTCAATTATACCAGGTGAATTTGCTATAATTAATAATCCAGATAAAACTGATCCAGATGATTCCAAATTATTTCTATATGCAGGACCCAAAACCGGAGGAGTTGGAGGATATGTAGAAGTAGGTGATCTTAGTGGTGCACCAGGTATTATAGGGCCCGCAGGACCTGCAGGTACTAGTGGTGGACCAGGCGTACAAGGTCCCCGTGGTTTTGGCTATGATCAATTACAAGGTATACAAGGTGTTCAAGGTAGCGGTACTCAAGGTCGTCAAGGTATACAAGGTATACAGGGTGGCGGTTTTGATCAATTACAAGGTGCACGTGGAGCTCAAGGAGAAACAGGACTTCAGGGACGTCAAGGTGTTCAAGGTTTGCAGGGTTTACAAGGTATACAAGGTAGTATAGGTTATGGTATAAATATTAAAGGCGTTGTATCTACTGTATCTGATCTTCCGCCTGGAGCTACAGTAGGTGACGTTTATGTAGTTGATAGTGACAGACACTTATATATTTGGGATAATTTAACTTGGGTTGATGCTGGTCCAATAAGTACACAAGGAATACAAGGAATACAAGGAATACAAGGAATACAAAGTATTCAGGGATTAAAAGGGCTACAAGGACTACAAGGACTACAAGGACTACAAGGACTACAAGGACTACAAGGTCAAGCAGGTTTTGGTATTATGATCAAAGGTATTGTTGCTATTGTAGCTGATCTTCCAGCTGGAGCTACTGTAGGAGATACTTGGATAGTTCAAGATGACAGACATCTTTATGTTTGGAATGGTTCAATATGGTTAGATGCTGGCCCAGTTAGTACACAAGGCGTACAGGGTTTACAGGGCGTACAGGGCGTACAGGGCGTACAGGGCATACAAAGTTTACAAGGACTTCAGGGAATTAAAGGTAATTTAGGTACACAAGGGTTAACTGGTTATGGAATAACTTGGCGTGGTACTTATAGTAGTCCTACAGTCGTATATGATACTAACCATGCAGTTCAGTATAAAGGTGACAGTTGGATAGCAATACGTGGTAGTGGAATAGCTAGTCCAATAACTATAACTAGTGTAACAAGTGGCGGAGTATTTAATTGTTTGTCTACAGCAACAACGCTTAATCCATCAGGCTTGTTAGTCGGCGATAAAATTAGAGTTAGTGGTACACCAGTTACTAATCCAATAAATGATAGTAGTTATAATACAAATGGTACTGATTATTATGTAATAGCTATAGGTGGTTCACCGGCGACTTCATTTGTATTGAGTTTAACACCAGGTGGTCCTACCTTAAGTACAACCGCAATTACTGGTGCACCAGCATCAATGCTATTTTTAGCTCCTTATGGTTTTTATGGTAAAGAGCCAAATGATACTAATATTAATTATTGGAATCGTATGGTTAGTCAAGGTATTCAAGGATTAAAAGGCGACCTAGGATCATTACCCATAGGAGGATCAGCAGGTGAAATACTTGGAAAACTTAGTGCTACAAATTACGATGTAGGTTGGATTGCTGCAAATGGCGGTGGCGGTGGCAGCGGTGGCATTACTAAATTAGTGTTCCGTTTAGACTATACCAATGGCGGAACACTACATACAATATCAAAAATTAGTGGACTTGGTGAAGCAGTTATTGCATCTGGTGCAAACAATACAACTTCAAAAATTGATATAACACTGACTGGTTTTACCCTACCACCAATTGGTATAATGTATTGGGCATTTAATCCTGGCTCTTCTATAGCAGGTAATACTACTGGGCCAGGATATGATGCTAGGCATGTAGATAATCAAACTACTTTTAAAGGTCTTGTTGCAAGTAGTAGCGGCCCACCAGATGCATTTACTGCATTTGATCCGTCTGTACATCGACTAACATTAGATACTAGTCCCAGTAAGGTTGGTAGTGTTGTAAATGGTGCAAATAGACATGCATATGTAATAGTATATGGAATATAGTTATGGCTATAATATCGTGGAAAACTAATGCAACACAACTTGGGATTCCACCTAAAATCCTTACAGGAGCAGTCTTACAAGTAGAGGGTAAAGATTTTTGGCTTTATCCCTACTCTCAAGGCGATCAGTTTTGGGCAGGTGGACAAAATCCAAAATTTTATACCTTTACTATAGCTTTTAAGGTTAATCCTACTTATCATAATAGTAGTTTAACTAGAGCACCAGGCTATTACAACGGTCTTGATATAGAAGTTGGAGACTTTGTATGTGGAGTAGTAACTAATAAATTTTTGCAAGTAATTAAAATACTTAATAAAAGTGACAATCAAATTGTTGCAGTATGTGAAGATCGACTAAGATATAATGCTTTTTTATATGGGAACCCGGCTATTGATATTGGTGAAGATGTAATCTTTTTTCAGATTAATGAAAGAGGTATACCAATAGTAGATCCAGTACCAAGTACTATTAGTAGTGAAGTTTTTAGCATTAGTTTAGCTAGCTATTTTCAATACTTTAATCCAGCCGAAAACTATCAACTAGAGCAATTAAATCACGGATTTAGTATTGGTGATCCTGTTAGTATTGATAGTGGATTCTTTCAAAAAACTAGTATAGGTACAATCGATAGATATATAGGTACTGTTACTCAGGCGGGACCAGGACCAAATAGATTTTTATTAAGACCGAACAATGGTATAATTGATTATGTACCAGGATTACCAGGCGATCCTGGTGATTTTATCTACATTGATGATAGTACTGGAGAATTAAGTACAATTTCTACAATAGAACGTGCATTATTTATTAAGTTAGCTAATGCTATACCAAGCTTTACACAAAGTGCAATAGCAAATATAGATGCAACTGATGGTGATGTAGTAAGAATTAATGGAATAGATGTTACACTTAATTCTAGTGCGGGTACGCCACAAGTCCCCCTATTAGATATTGTAGATAGAATAAATTTACTTACACCATATCATTACGTAACTGCTAGAACTATTTTTCGACCTACAGAAACTAAAACTGATTTTGCTAATGTTGTAGCTAGTCTAGGTGAGATATTAGCAAAAGTACCTTTTACAGGTGTTATAAACGGCGTTAGTGTATTATGTGATACACATATTAATGGCGATATTTATACAGCTAATTACTCTAACAACGTATTTGCAGTTTCGGCTGATATAGCTACTGACATCAACAAATCTGGTATACCATATATAGAAGCTAGTGTAAGTTCTTCTGGAGAACTAGTATTAATTAATACTGAAGGCGGGCCTATTACGCTTTCTAATTTATCACCAAATCCAGACGGATTTACTTTTAAAGAAATTACTGGTCTTAATAGTGCTAGCAATGCATTTACAGATAAACTACTGTACCTATATAGATTAGACGGTGGCCCTATAATCTTATCTGATATTAGCGGCAGTTATTTTGACACTGCTGACATAGACAGCAGTCAAAATGGTAGATATTCTTTAGGTTTAAAAATTGAGGGCGGAGTAGGTGCAAAAACCGGCATTCAAGGTATACAAGGTTTAAGTGGTTGGCAAGGCTTTCAAGGTGTACAAGGCTATGAAGGCCCACAAGGTATAAAAGGTGGTGGATTTGATCAAGCTGATGGCTCTCAAGGTAATCAGGGTACTCAAGGTACTCGTGGTCCAATAGGTCCACAAGGACTAACTGGTACTATTGGTACTCAAGGTTTAAGTGGTTCTCAAGGATTACAAGGTATTACTGGACAGGGATTACAAGGTATTCAAGGTGTACAAGGTTTAGATGGTACGCAAGGAATTCAAGGAATTCAAGGAATTCAAGGAATTCAAGGAATTCAAGGAATTCAAGGTTTTGGTTATGAACAAAATCAAGGTATACAAGGTATACAAGGACCAGGTTCTGCCGGTGCTATAGGATATAGCTACTATACTTATATTGGTAACAACTCACAAGTAATTTTTGGTGCTGGTTTAGGGGTAAATACAGAAAATGTATTGGTTACATTAAATGGTGTTACACAAACTCCTGGACTTGATTTTGGTGTATATTTAAATGATGTGGTATTTACTGTTGCGCCATCGACAGGTACTAAAGTAGGTATTAGAGTTTTAGGTGCAATTGGCATACAAGGTATGCAAGGAGTATTAGGTCCACAAGGTTTTGGTTATAATCAACTACAAGGTATACAAGGACTACAAGGCTGGCAAGGACTACAAGGCTGGCAAGGACTACAAGGTATTGAATTTAGGGCACAAGTAGGAATATTACCTCCTAGTAACCCTAAAGTAGGTGATTTTTGGTGGGCTAGTGACATTGGATCATTATTTTTCTACTACTATGATGGTGACTTTAATCATTGGGTTAGTGCTAATGTAGGTGCAGAAAGTTTGCAAGGTATACAAGGCATTCAGGGTATACAAGGTCGTCAAGGATTACAAGGTATTCAAGGATTACAAGGTTTTGGTTTTGCTCAAAATCAAGGTATACAGGGCATACAAGGTATACAAGGTATACAAGGCGTACAAGGCGTACAAGGCTTTGGTTTTGCTCAAAATCAAGGTATTCAAGGTATTCAAGGTATTCAAGGTATACAAGGTATACAGGGCATACAGGGCATACAAGGTTTTGGTTTTGATCAAAATCAAGGTATACAAGGTATAAAAGGTGGTGGTTTTGATCAAAATCAAGGCATACAAGGCATACAAGGTATACAAGGGTTGCAAGGACTACAAGGTATACAAGGAATTCAAGGTATAACTGGTGAAGCATTTATAACTACGACTTTTACTGGACCACAAGGTATAGCAGGCATACAAGGTATACAAGGTATATATGGTACTGCTTTAACACAAAGATATACTAGAACTGTTACAACAAGTGTATTGGCTACTGGAAGCGGACAAGATTTTAGTGTATCAGCTTTTAAAGGTTATGGTATTTATAAGATTGAAACAGATAGAGCTGCTTGGGTAAGAGTATATACAGACAATGCTAGTAGACTATTGGATCAATCTAGAGCAGAAGCAGACGATCCTATATTTGATTCTGGACTAATTGCAGAAATAGTTACTAATGGGGCTAGAATTGTAACACTTATGCCTGTTGTATTAGGTTTTAATGATGAAAATCCTCCACAAGATGTTATGCCTGTTAGAATAGTAAATAGAGGGGGTGCTAGTATTGTAAACGTAACTTTTACTATTATTAGAACAGAGATATAACGTGGAAAAAGAATATATTGTAATTTTAAAAAATGCAAAAGATCTTGATCAGTTTTATGAAGATATGGAATCTTACTATGGAGATAATGAAATTCCAGCTAGAATTGTAGACTGCATACATAGAAAACCAAATAGTCGCAGTACACATTATCGTCTAACAGATGAAGAGGCCGAGCAGGTTAAACAAGATAGCAGAGTATTAAACGTTACTAGAACTCCGGAAGATTTAGGAATAATACCTCGACTTACTAATACTATTATAAACCCTCAACAAACATGGAATTTTTTTCGTCCACCTGAAAACAAATCTGCTTTTAGAACATACAGTGGTTGGAATAAAATGTCTAACTATAATGATCCTTGGGCACAATATCCTGGTAATACAGATTCAGATTTAGCAAATCCTCGTAGTGCACATTATGGTAGCAGTACTTGGATAAATTGGGCACTATTACGTTGTACTAAACGTGCTCAGATACCAAATTGGGGCAAAGATGGATCTCCTGAAGTTTTTGAAAGTATAACTCTTGGTGTACAAGGCGAACATGTTGATGTAGTAATTGTTGATGGTATTACTGATCCTAAACATATAGAATTTAATAAAAATAGTGACGGTACTGGAAATAGCAGATTTAAATATTACAATTGGTTTCAACATAATCCACAAGTTACTGGTCAAACAGCAGGTACTTATCCCGATTATAACACAAATTATCAATCATATCCAATTAATGATGAAAGTGATCATGGAACGCTTACAGCTTCAATAGTTGCTGGAAATTCTTGTGGTTGGGCTAGAAAAGCAAACATATATAACATAGAATACGCATCAACTAATAATATTAATTATATAAGAGAATTTCATAGAACTAAGTCTATAAACCCAACAACAGGTAGAAAAAATCCAACAATTGTTAATATGAGTTATGCGTGGAGTGATCTAAAAGAAATGGATCAATCTAAATTTATTTGGTATAAAGGAACCAAGTATACTAGACCTGGTAGTAGTTGGATATGGATAAATGGAAAGCTTAATTTAACAGCAAGGTTTAAATTTGGATTAATATACGGCTGGTATGAAGTTAATAATAATCGTACAGGTATAACAACAAATACTGTTATATATCAAGTTAGAGTACCTAGTATAGACGAAGATATTGCTGATGGAATAGCAGAAGGTATTATTTTTGTTGGTGCAGCAGGTAATCTTTTTCATTATGTTGATAATCCTAGCACCTCAGCTTCTGCACACTACAATAACAGACTATCATTTCTTGACAGCGAAAGTTTTATTAATGATAGTTTATATTTTCACAGAGGAGCTACTCCTGGAGCCACTACAGGTGTAATAATGGTTAGTGCTGCAGATTGTGCAAAAATAGACAGAAAAGCAGATTTTAGTTGCGCTGGCCCAAGAACAGATATATTTGCACCAGGTGTTGGAATTACTGGTGCAAGTAACGGAGTAAATTACTATAATGACAGAATTTCACAAGTTGACCCTAGAACTGCTGAAATTGATCCCGATCTAACTACAGGATATTTTAAGCCAAAAGCACCCTATACAAAAATACATTATAGAACACGATTAAAAGGCACTAGTTTTGCTTGTCCTAATGTTTGCGGAGTATTAGCTGCTATACTTGAAGCATATCCCACATTAAATCAAACACAAGCAAAGGCTAAATTAATAGAAATGTCTACTAGTAATCAGCTATTAGATGAAAGCCCAACATTTGATCCTAGCTATTCTAATACACATTTTAGCAGACTTAATACTACAACATATGGTGCATCTAACAGATACTTAGGCTATATATCACCACCAGTATCACAAAGTGCCTTAGCTCAACAAAAATTTCCTAAGTTTAATAATAGTACTAGGAATATAGATGGACAAACTTGGCCACGAATTAAGTTTTATAGACAAACCTAATAAAGGATTATAATATAAAATGCCAGCTATAAATTTTCCAAATGGTGCAATTAATGGTCAAACTTTTACTGTTGGTGGTGTAACCTATACTTATGACGCTTATAATCCAAGATGGGTAGCTAGTGTTTCTAGGGGCATTCAAGGCATTCAAGGCATTCAAGGCATTCAAGGTCTTCAAGGCCGTCAAGGTCTTCAAGGTTGGCAGGGTATTCAAGGTTGGCAAGGCCTTCAAGGTATGCAAGGTCGACAAGGTATTCAAGGTCGACAAGGTATTCAAGGTTTACTAGGACCTATAGGGCCTACAGGTTCTAAAGGCGATGTAGGCGTATTTAGAATAACTAAAATTTATATTAGTAGATCAATACTAGAAGGAGATTTTAATCCACAGATAGCCGTTGGCCAGCCAATGACAGCAGGTGAGTTTGCTATAGTAAAAACTACTAGCTTAAGTGATCCTGATAATGGTAGAGTGTATTTGTGGCTAGGTCCCCCAGGCGCATCAAACTGGTTATTTGTTGGCAGTATTTTTTCTATGATTGCCCTGCAGGGTTTACAAGGTACCCAAGGACCTCAAGGATTTGATGGAAGACAGGGAATACAAGGCATACAAGGACTATCAGGAACAGCAGCTAATTTAGCAAAAATAGATAGCGATATAATACCTACATTAGATAAAACATTCGACTTAGGTAGTCCAACAAAAAGATTTAGATCACTATATTTAGCACCTAGTACAATTTATTTAGGTGATACTAGTGTTAGTATTGCAGAAGATGGTAGCTTAATAGTTACACCACCAGGTTCTGCTCAAGGAATTAATCTTAGTCAATTTGTTAGAGCAGGATCAATTGCTCCTACAGATGAAATAGAAAATTTATTGTGGTATAATACTACAGAATCTAAACTATATATTTATAGTAGCGGCAGTTGGATACCTATTACTGGCAGTGATGGTGCACAAGGCCCAGAAGGTCTACAAGGTACAGCCGGAGAAATCGGTATACAAGGTCCTAGAGGTTTTGAAGTACAAGGTATTCAGGGTGCTCAAGGTGCAGAAGGAGCTCAAGGTGCAGAAGGTTCTATAGGTATAGAAGGTGCACAGGGTATACAAGGTCCTAGTGGAGAGTATTTTGTTGCCGAAGTTTATACTGGTCCAGAAGGACCACAGGGACCACAGGGACCACAGGGGCCACAAGGTGAGCAGGGTCCTAGCGGAGAATATTTTGTTGCTGAAATTTATACCGGTCCAGAGGGACCGCAAGGTCCTCAAGGTGAACAAGGTCCTCAAGGTGAACAAGGTCCTCAAGGTGAACAAGGTCCTCAAGGTGAGCAAGGTATACAAGGTATTGCAGGTGAGTACGCTGCTCAAGGTATACAAGGTGAGCAAGGTATTCAAGGTGCTGATGGTCAAGGTATACAAGGTATACAAGGTGAGCAAGGTCTTATTGGTATACAGGGAACAACAGGTGAATTTTTTGCTATAGAAACTTTTACAGGTCCACAAGGTATACAAGGTCCACAAGGTATACAAGGTATACAAGGCATAGGCGAACCAGGTATACAAGGTATACAAGGTGTCGAAGGGCAACCAGGTATACAGGGCATACAAGGTAATAGTTATCTATATAGTTCAGTAAATTACGTACAAACTAAAGAACCTTATCCAGTAACTGTAGACTATTTTATGTCATTGCCTGTAGATATTGTTACAGCAACAATATCTACAAGCGGTAGCCCAGTTCAAATTATAGCGCAAGGTGATGTATTATTTACTCTATTGACTGGTGATCCAGGTATTGCTGAAATAAACATACTTAGAGACGGTGTACCATTAGATCAATTAACTACTATTTCTACATATACAACAGGTATTGCAAATCCATTTGTTATACAAATAATAGATGACGTAGTAGCAGGAACATATATATATTCACTAGCAATTACAAATATGACAAATGCGGAAAATGTTATATTTGGTAATTACACTGGCCCAGTATTGAGTATAGTAGAGCTTCATAATGTAAAAGGTGTACAAGGTGCGCAAGGTGTACAAGGTGAACAAGGATTACAAGGAGAACAAGGAGAAGTTGGAGAAACCGGACCACAAGGTGATCCAGGTGAACAAGGAGAAATTGGATTACAGGGTACACAAGGACAAATTGGATCACAAGGTATACAAGGACAAATTGGATCACAAGGAGCACAGGGTACAAAAGGTCCTATAGGTATAGAAGGTGCACAGGGTATACAAGGTTTTAGTGGAGAGTACTTTGTTGCTGAAGTTTATACTGGTCCAGAGGGACCACAAGGACCACAGGGATTAGAGGGACCACAGGGACCACAGGGACCACAAGGATTAGAGGGTACACAAGGTACACAAGGACTACAGGGTGGTGGCTTTGATCAAAATCAAGGTATACAAGGACTACAAGGTACACAAGGACCACAAGGACCACAAGGAACACAAGGACTACAGGGTGGTGGCTTTGACCAAAATCAAGGTACACAAGGTACACAAGGTACACAAGGTACACAAGGTAGACAAGGTACACAAGGTCAGCAAGGACTACAGGGCGGTGGCTTTGATCAAAATCAAGGCACACAAGGTATACAAGGACCACGTGGTAGAATAGGTATTCAGGGACTACAAGGACTACAGGGTGGTGGCTTTGATCAAAATCAAGGTATACAAGGACTACAAGGTAGACAAGGTACTCAAGGTACTCAAGGTACACAAGGTACACAAGGACTACAGGGTGGTGGTTTTGATCAAAATCAAGGCACACAAGGCACTCAAGGTAGACAAGGCACTCAAGGTAGACAAGGCACTCAAGGTACGCAAGGACTACAAGGTGGTGGCTTTGACCAAAATCAAGGTACACAAGGTACACAAGGTAGACAAGGTACACAAGGTAGACAAGGTACACAAGGTAGACAAGGACTACAGGGTGGTGGTTTTGATCAAAATCAAGGTACTCAAGGTACTCAAGGTAGACAAGGACCACAAGGTGTACAAGGTACACAAGGACTACAGGGTGGTGGCTTTGATCAAAATCAAGGTACACAAGGTACACAAGGTAGACAAGGTACACAAGGTACACAAGGTACACAAGGTACACAAGGACTACAGGGTGGTGGCTTTGATCAAAATCAAGGTATACAAGGATCACAAGGTATACAAGGGCCACAAGGGCCACAAGGTCAACAAGGGCTACAGGGTGGTGGCTTTGATCAAAATCAAGGTATACAAGGACTACAAGGTAGACAAGGTACACAAGGTAGACAAGGTACACAAGGTAGACAAGGACTACAGGGTGGTGGTTTTGACCAAAATCAAGGTATACAAGGACCATATGGGCCACAAGGACCACAAGGACCACAAGGTATACAGGGTGGTGGATTTGATCAAAGTCAAGGTACGCAAGGTACACAAGGTAGAAGATTTACTCCTAAAGGTATCTGGAATTCAACAGCAAATTATGAATATTTTGATATCGTTCACTATATTGGTAGTAACTGGCTAGTAAAAGAAAATTTTATAACTGAAACACTAACTAATATAAGTATAAATTCTACAGGTATAATTAGTTGTAATCCAGTTAATTTAGATCAGGGATTAAGGGTAGGAGATAGAGTATATGTATCTGGAACTAATGATGGTGGCACAGCAACAATTATCGGTTATAATCCGTTAGGAACATACTACTATATTATTTCTGTACCGGACGCTAGTTTTCAATTTAAATTAAGTACAGCTATTGGTGGAACACCTATAGGGTTTACTGAAGGAACTATAAGTGGATCAATGATATTTACACTTACTTCTGGTATTATACCTATTGAAGGAAACAATTGGACATTACTAGTGTCTCAAGGATTACAGGGTACACGAGGTGAACATGGGCAAATTGGGCCAGAAGGACCAGAAGGTTATACAGGACCACAAGGTGAACAAGGAGTAATTGGACCACAAGGTGTACAAGGATTACAAGGTGGTGGTTTTGATCAGAATCAAGGGTTGCAAGGGCTGCAAGGGTTGCAAGGGTTGCAAGGGCTGCAAGGGCTGCAAGGATTGCAGGGACGTGGCTTTGATCAAAATCAAGGTATACAAGGTATACAAGGTATACAGGGACTACAAGGATTACGAGGCGATACTGGTTTAGGTTTTGTTATTGCAAAAGTATATTCAACAGTATCTGCATTATTAGCAGATACTAATCCTACAAATATTGTAGGAGGTCAGTTTGCTTTAGTAAATACAATTAATTCAGAAGATCCTGATAATAGTAAACTATATTTATGGACTGGTACTAGCTGGAGCTATCAAAGTGATCTTAGCGGAGCTGTAGGTATTCAAGGTATACAGGGACCACAAGGTACTCAAGGTACACAAGGATGTCAAGGGCCACAAGGCAACCAAGGTATACAAGGATTAGTAGGAGGAGCTACCTATACTGTTACTAATTCTGGAAGTGGTGCCTATGTAATAAATGGATCTAATAATCCTACTCTTAACTTTATAAGAGGATTTACTTATTACTTTTCTATTTCTGCTAGTGGTCATACTTTTTGGATAAAAACGACTCAAACAACTGGTACAGGTGATCAATACAACACTGGAGTAACCAATAATGGTATTGATAATGGTACCATTACATTTGTTGTACCTTATGATGCACCAAATACATTATATTATAATTGCCAACATCATGGGTCAATGGCAGGTATTATTAATATTACTAATCTTGGTCCACAAGGTATACAGGGTACGCAAGGTATACAAGGTGGTGGTTTTAATCAAAATCAAGGCGTACAAGGCGTACAAGGTATACAAGGATTACACGGAGAGTTTGCTGGTCAGGGTATACAAGGTACTAGTGGTACTTTAATGGAAGTTAGCCTTATAAATAGTTCTAATGTAACTAGTCAAGCAGTGTCTAGTGTTACTGCACTAAGATTTGATAGCGACAGTGGTTTTGATGTAACTAACCTAGGTAGTGGTGCTGTAAAAGTAGGTATGAATTCTACTTTTAAAACTTGGCAAGTAGACGGTCAGGCAGATTTAGTAGCTAGTGGCTTAGATACTGTTAAATTTATAGCTGGCAGTGGTGTACAAATAACAACCAACCCTAGTAGTGTTCCAAAATCTATTACTTTTACAGCTACTGGTGGAAGCTCACTGTGGTCAAGAAAAACAGCAAATTATACTGCTATAAGTGGTGATAAATTAATAGTTGATACTAGTGGTGGTACATTTACTATTACACTACCTAGTAGTCCTGCAGTAGGTAACTACGTAGTTATTACAGATGGAGCTAATTTAGCTAATATTAACTTAACAGTTGCTAGAAATAGTAGTACTATAGAAGGTTACGCAGATGATGTATTACTAGATATAAGCGGTACTACATATGAATTTATATACGATGGAACTACTTGGCAAATTACTAGTACAATAGGACAACAAGGTATACAAGGTATACAAGGTATACAAGGTATACAAGGACAGCCTACAATATTAGAAAGGCACTATAATTTACCTGGTACAGTAAATATTTCTACAGGCACCAGTAGATGGTGGATACAAAGTAATATTTTAGTCAGCCAACTAAGAGCACAGGTTTCAACAGCCCCTACCGGTACAAGTATAATTTTAAGTATAAAGAAAAATGCTAGCGAAGTGGCACAGTTAACTATAGCTGCTACTACTAATTCTATTGAATCTAACGTTAATATTAATTCAATAAAAGGCGATTATTTTACAGTTGATGTGCTGCAAAAAGGTAGTTCTATTGCGGGAACTGATCTTGTAATTAGTTTTTTATATAACAGAGAATAATATGACTACTATATTTTCAACTACATTTATTGAATACACGTTAAAAGTCTATGAGAATGATAGGCTTATAATAAAACAGCCTCATAACCCTACCAACGGGTTACCGTGGCAATCAGAAGCAGAATCTTTAATCTGGTGGGAATCAGTTAAATTAGCCTATGGCCCCCCTATTATAGCCGAAATATCAGAAGAATAATTTAGGATACAACATGGCAAAATTAGTTACCTGCAAGTCTTACAATAAATGGCCATCAATCTGGATGGATCCAGATCCCACCAAAAATAGAATATTTTTAGATAATTTCGCTTTTAATTTTACAAATCTTTCTCCTCGCTCACTAGAAATATGGCAGTGGCAAACTAGGTATAATACTTACACAAATAGCGGAGAATGGGATAATTACGGTCCTATTCAATTAAATAATATAGATAGTAACGCATGGGCAGCAAGTAATAATGATTTATGGGCTATGATGGGCTTATTTGATAATTGGCTGCTTAGCTTGGACCTAGAGTCTGCAAAACCTACTAGAGTATGGAGAAGTGCTTTAGGTACTACTGTGGCCACCTACCCTAGAACCTCCTCAGCTGGAGATACTCAAGGAGACTGGTGGCTGGGTAAAGAGATGACTCGTCGTAGCAATAGCTGGAGACATACAGATACTTTTTACTATGTACATTTATTAGAACATGTAGAAAATATAACATTTACTGCAGATTCGTGGTCTTACTCTGGTGTAACTATTACTATTAATAAAGGTAATCACGGATTTTTTACCGGAGACTATGTAACAGTATCTGGAGCTATTTCTTCGACTAACCCCCCTAATGGACTATTTTCTATATCGTCAGTACCTAATGCTAATAGTTTTACTATTACACTTGGTACAGCTCCTAGCGGAACTGCTGGAGGTACGGTTACAGTAACAGGTACTGCGTATAGAGGTTGGGGTATTGAAAATGAAGCACAAGCTGCAGCAATTGCCAGTAATGGGTGTAGAGCAGTTGTTCTATACGGACACAATTATACTTACGAAGATAATAGCACAACAGCCGGAGTTAGCAGACCTACTTACACTCAATTGAATCTAGGTGGTTATAAATTTTTTATGGGTACAGACCCTAGTCATATATGGTTTTGCAGAGTAGAGCAAATTAATCCAGCGAATTTAAGTATATATAAATATACTCTTAGTGCTCCATTTACAGAAACAACAGTAACTAGCAGTCAATTGCCTTCTGGAACACTTACAAATAATGTTTTTCCATCATTACCTAGTAACATAAGACATGCTACAGAAAATCGAAAGGTATTTTATTACGCCCCTTTTAGTACAACAGATTTAGCTGTATTAAGGATAGAATGGACAAAATCTACTGGTACAATTGCAACTACTAATTGTATAGAAAATTTTCCGGCAGGAACAAGTTTTGCAACGTATGCTGCTATACCTACTGCTAATAACTATAACACGTTTGGTATAAATAACTATTGGCAACGAGGACATCAGTTTACAAAAAATAATGTAAACTACATAACTTTTACTGTTATTGATAAATTTATTTATAGCAATAGTGCAAGATTACCAACTGTAAAAGCCAGAACATGGCTAACTTTTAAAATTGAAGCAAACGATAGTCAACTAACTTTTCATAGCGCTATTAGTTTTTTAACTCCTAATGACTTTCCACTAACATGGGTGCCGTACAATACAAATGGCGATAAAATTGTTATAGCTAGTACAGCAGGTACAGGTATATATACATTTGATACAACAGAATTTGACGCAACCTCTTGGTCTTATTCAGTAGTTGGTGGACTAACTACCGTTACAGTAAATAAAACTGCTCATGGTTTAATAGCAGGAGAAATTATAACAACTAGTGGGGCCGTGGCAGATAGTAATGCACCTAATGGTTGTTATAGAGTTAATAATGTATTGAACGAAAATAGTTTTACTTTTGTAGTAACGGTTAATGATAGTGGTACTCTGATTAGTGGTACAGCCAGTGGAACTATGCATGTTTCAACAGGCTGGCAGCCAGGATATATAGCTAGTATTAGAGCCAGAGGTATAGGAGTAGATAGCCAAAATAGAATCTGGGTAACTACTAGAAATCCTAACTTAGGTAGAGTAGATATTCATATGTTTAAAGAAAATATGCCAACAAGAGTTGATATAGCTTTAAGCAATCCAGTACCAGGAACAACTACTAGATACACGTATCAAGGCACGGCAATTAGTACCAATATTATAGTTAACGCATATGATTTCTATAATAATAGGGTGGCCAGCACAATAACATTAACAGCAAATAGTAGAAATATATTATTTGCAAATAATACCAATATTGTACAAGTAACCACTAGTAATTCAAATTCAGTTTCAGTACCAGTCACGATTGTAGGGCCAGGACAAACACAAATTTCTGCTAGTATTAATTTATAGGAATTTTTATGCCAATAAGAGAGCTAGTTAATGAAAAAAGGACTCGTGCATGGAACTACATGTTTGAAGATCCTGACCCTAATAATAGAAGAATATACATAAATAATCAAGCACATAATATTGACAATCTAAATGTAATACCTGGAGATTATTTCTATGGTCAGGGTACAGACATGGTGGCAGCCCCTGATACAGCGCACCCAGTAGATTGGGGCTATACCGTTCTACAAACAATGGGACGTTGGTGTCTTCAGTATTCTACAGCTAGACAAGAAGCACATATTTATCCAGGTCATTCGGATCCTTGGATGGCCAGTTTAGATTATTATAATCTGCCAGGACAGCAAAGTCTCAAAACCAGCACTGGGTTAAGTGTAATAATGAGTCATAGCAGCTACAGTGGTAACGATGGCCTAATGAGTTATTGGGCAGGCTATGATTTTAATAAGGCACCAGTTTTTTACAGTGCTAGTAACGGAGCATTTTGTACTGTATTTTACGAAGATCCTTACGGTATCGATGATTTTTATGCTATAAGCTACGACAATGGAACGTATTACCTAGGCAAACTAAGGTTTACTGGGGCTGGTGGGGTTGCGTTTACCTCAGCTAGAAGTACTGCAAATAATTTATTTTTTGTTGGTACATTTGCAGATGGTAGCGCTCTTTTTGCAGATGTACACGGCAACACACAGAGTATAGAGTTTTATAAAATAGGCTCATTAGCCACATCATCTTTAGTTAGTACATTTGTTCATCCCGGACCTAGTACTCACCATTACCAATTTCCAAGTAATATACGGCATGATTCCGCTAGTCGCAAAGTATTTTATCAAGGTGGATGGGATCAGAACGCATTAGAAGATAATAAAGAAGCTATTTTTCATAGATTCGTTTGGAACCCTGTATCTGGAGAAATTACTTCTACTAGATGTACATTAGTATATCCTACAGGCACAAACCACTTGGACTATCAACGATTAGTTAGATTTGAGCCAACTTATCATAGTCAAACCAGAAATGCCTGGTGGTATAAACCACACCAATTTACTATAGGTGGGCAAACCTATATTACTTATATGTTTATAGATCGTTCGGCGCCTAATTATCCGTATGAAAGAGCCTGGTACTATCGCCGAGATAAACAAAATATTTGGATTACCTTTACAGTAGGTTCTGGAACAAATGATCATATATTAACTTATCATAGTACTATAATTTGGGATAGCAGTAATAGGCATTATCCACGATACTATTTACCTATTAATGAAATTGGTAATCAATTATTAATAATTAGAATGGATACAGTGTGTACTATAAGTTTTGATCCAGATCGTGGTTGGTTTGAACATGATGTAGAATTTATATCTGCTAGATCTGTAGCACAAGATACTACAAATAGAATATATATAAGTACTTCTGGAATTAACAATTATTATGATTCTGGTACACAGCGTTACGACTATTCTAATGCACGAGGACACGGTATGGTTTACGAATATTTACCTAGCCAGCCAATATCTGTTAGATTAAGTTTAGATCAAATTAACTATGTGTATTCTGGAATAAATAGTACAGCTAATTTAACCATAAATACAAAAAACGTAGTATCTAATACACAAGTATCAGCAAATGTAAAATTAGTTATTAACGGTAGCAATGCTAAATTTAGCAATAACAGTCAAATAATTACTGTAGAAACCAGTGCTAATAGTAACGTAGTAGTGCCTATAACTATAACTGGGGGCGGTAGACCTTTAATCACTTCTCATGTGGTAATATAATGTCAGAGCTTATTAATCAAATAGTTTTTCAAGGTGGTGTAAAAACAGAACCAGGATTAATTTCTACGTATAATGAAAATCATTTAATGTTGGAAATAGCAGATACAACTTATAAGTATGAAATTAATACTTGTACTATTTCAGTAACCAGCACAAAGTCTACGATATTAGGTGTATTAGAAGTTGTATCTACAACCAATACTACATGGAGTCATCCTATAAGTATACCAGTATGCGTACAAAGTGATATATCTCTACCTATTAGTTCGACTAGTAATGTAAATGGTATAGTAGAGTTAATTGTGTTAGATAGTAATGATTATGCGCCAACAATACCTGTTTCAGTAATAACTACCCCCGGTACAGCGGAAAATCAACCTTTCTGGAGCTGATATGCCATTGTTAGTACATGTTAAACGAAATCAAAGCTATAATTGGGTAATAGAAGATCCGGATAATAGATATGGTAGAATTTTTGTTGAAAATCAAGCACTAAATGTCAATGATTTAACCCCAAGACCTGGAGAATCTTTCTGGCATAGTGATAATACTTGGAATACTACTACTACAGCAGCCGCAGACTGGAAAGACTGGCCAGTGGTCATGACTGTTGGTAAATTTGGTAATAGTTGGGCAGATAGTAGACAAGCATGGCCTGCTGGTATAGGACGCTGGGATCCGTGGCTATTATTTCTAGACTATAATTTTACACCGCAAAAAATAATTTATGCCAGCACTGCTGACAGATGGTACATGTTTTATCCTAGAGACATTACTACCGATAATATGAGACAAGACGTGTGGGTAGGTGAAAACTTAGATACGTTTGCCCAAACACGTACTACTACTCAAAATGATTGGACTACTCCTATAAGATTGCGTGAGGATGGTAATTGGATAGGACTAAATCAAGATAATAATACTACCGCAGTAGTATTAATGCTCATGGATCCGGCCGGTCTCACAACTTATAATATTAGAACTACAACTAATATTATTCATTTCTACATGGGATCAGATTATTTTGGTACAGATTATTTTTTAGAAGTTAATTGCAATACACATGAATATTCAGTAATTAGAATAGGTAACCCTAGCTTTACAGGATCAGCCGTTAGTACTAGTACAAGTACAATATTAACTGGAATAACGGGCGGATATACTGGCGTCATATACCAATTTCCAAGCAACTTCGTAAATACAAACAGTTATTACTGTACATTTTATAGCAGCCATTATAATGTTTCAGGCATATTAGAACCTAGAAAATTTACTTGGAATAAACTAACAGGCCAAGTTACATCTACTACATGTAGTGTTGCATATCCAGGACCTGATACTTTTTCTACATATGGTCAAGTAGCTAGTAATAATAATTACAATGCTAACAGCAGTAATACCTGGTGGATAAAGCCACATGTTTTTGTAAAAAATAATATTACATATATAAGCTTCCTTATTACAGAAAAAAGCATACATAACTATATAAACGAAAGATTTAGTAATATTAAACAAAGAGCTTGGATAACTTATTCTGTAGGAGGCAATGATCACGAATTAACGTTTCACAGTGTGTATAATTGGCCTACAAGTTATGACATGCCAAGATCATGGGTTCCTGTTAGTGACTCTGGAGACACGCTATTAGTTTTTCAGATAGGCAGAGTAGCTAAATTAGAATTTAGTCCGATATCAGGATGGACAAATCTTAATACAACTAGTTTAGATGTTCGAGCATATGGAATAGATAGTACAGGCAGAATATGGCTAGTTAATAGAGGTATGGCATCAGCAATTCAAACAGGCACTACCGCAGATAATTTAACAGGTACCGGATACAATAGTATTTATATATATGATCCATCTAGTGCTAATCAAGTTACATTATCAATGGATCAATCTAGCTATAATTTTACTGGGACTACTATTAATTCTACGCTAACTGTAAATGCTACTAATAGGAAAGAATTAGCGGAGTATGGTAATGCTGCTGTAACTAGTCTAAATCCTTTTGGAAATGCAGGTACGTCCTGGTCAGTAACCTTTGATGGAACCGGAGATAAGATAGTAGCCGCTACATCAGACGATTTTAATTTCTACTTAGATGATTTTACTGTAGAATTCTGGCTTTATAGTAGAGTAGCTTGGTCTAGTCAAACCAACTTGTGCGGTGTTGTAGGACATAAAACTGGAGACGCTACGCAAGGTTGGCAGATTTATAGAAACAGCACACAAACCAATAAGCTAGTAGTCAGGTATGCAGGCACACAAGATTTTTATTCTACAGCGGATGTAGGCACAGCAGTTTGGGAACACTGGGCGTTGGTTAGATCAGGTACAAACTTAAGATGGTTCAAAAATGGCGTAGAGGCCGGATTGAATGTAACAGCGGGATTTAATATCTATGATTATACTAGTCAGCTAAATGTAGGATTTAGTCAGACTTGGAGTGTATCATTTAATGGTATGATTAGTAATTTGCGTATCTTAAAAGGTGTTGCTGCTTATTCAGGTAATTTTACTCCTGCCACTAGTAATTTAACCAGCAGTCAAGCTGCCAGTGGCAATTTAGTAGCCTTTACCAGTGATCAAGTAAAATTGTTGACATTTCAAAGTAACACAATTGTAGATACGTCGGGTGCTCATTTAACTAGAATGAATATGCAAATCATAGGCGATACTATGACCTTTGATAACGGTGCTAAATCCCAGGTTATAGCCACAGTAAATGGCTCTTATACCAGTAACGTATTCATAACCGGTAACGGTGTTTCTTATATTACAGCGGTTAGTATTATTGCACCTTATTGGATAACTCCCGCTGGCGATTTGCCACCAGCGCAAGTCAATGTGGCATACAGCTTTCAGCTTTTGGCTGGAGGGGATGGCGCATTAAATTATACGGTGTATTCAGGGAACTTACCAGCTGGAATTACTCTAAATAGTAGTTCGGGACTTATATCAGGGGTTGGTGAGGATGCAGGAGCCACTGCTAATTTTTCTTTTGTAGTCAGAGTGTCTGATTTAAATGCTGCTTATCAAGATCGAAGTTTTAACATTACTATAAGTACGGGCGTAATTACCCCCTTCTCTGCAGAAATTTTATTAGTAGCAGGTGGTGGCGGAGGCGGCGGAACTTACTATGGCGGGGCTGGTGGCGGCGGAGGTGCTGGTGGTATACTACATGCTACATCAGTTACTCTTACACAAGGAACATCTTTGGCCTGTACAGTAGGTGCTGGAGGTGCAGGGTGTGTAAATGGAACGTTGAATTCTTCAGCAGGCGGCAACACCAGCATAGTTATAGGTAGTAATACTTATACTGCTTACGGTGGAGGCGGTGGCGGATCTGCATCTGGTGGATTAGGCAGCGACGGAGGCAGTGGCGGCGGGCAAAATAATTACATCAGTATTCAAACACCGCAACCTCCTTTTGCAGCCTACGGCTCTAACGGTGCAGGATACGCAGGAGGTGGAGGTGGTGCTGGTCCTGGTGCTACACCTGGGTCAGGATATTCGGCTTCAAACCGAGGCCACTGTGGCGGCGCTAGTACAGTAGGAGGAATAGGCAGGCAGTTTGATATCACCGGAATTAACACTTATTATGGTGGCGGTGGAGGAGGAGGGTCGGAAGGTGGCTCAGGGTCAGCTGGAGGTTTAGGAGGTGGTGGGTCAGGCGCCAGTGCTTGTGGTGGTACTTCTCCACAAACTGGTAGTCCTAATACCGGCGGTGGTGGCGGCGGTTACGGCGCTTATGGTGGAGTATACGGTGTCACTGCTGGCGGAGCATCAGGTGGGTCAGGTGTTATTATTATAAAATATTTAGGCTCTCCTAAAGCAGTGGGTGGTGAAATTAGTACGATAAGCGGTTACACAGTGCATAGATTAACTGCCACCGAAGTTTTCTATACGTAATATAAGGTAAATATCTAATAAGAGATATGAATTATGCCTAATTTTTCTTTTGTTGTTGGTGACAGCTTACAGATTGGCACAGCTACTATAACAGCCACAGGTAATACTATTGTACTGCCCACAGGTACCGGTGTTGGCGGCACGCAGGTAGCCACTACACAAGAAGTTGCCACAGGTGGTGGAGGCGGTGCAGGGGCTGCATACTTTAACGGTTACTTGCAAGATTTAAGATTGACCACGGGATATGCACGATACACAGCTAACTTCACTGCACCAACCGGAGCCTTTCCTGTGTTATAAGCTGGACCATGCAATTGTGTGTAAAATTGTTGGTTACATTTAATCAAGGTTTAAAATTATGCCTATATCAGTTAGAACTCTAATAGCAAGTAGCTTGCCACAAGGCGTACAAGGCGTACAAGGCGTACAAGGCTTTGGTTTTGCTCAAAATCAGGGTACACAAGGTACTACAGGTAGTGGTACGCAGGGTTTACAGGGTTTACAGGGTTTGCAGGGTTTGCAGGGTTTGCAGGGTTTGCAGGGTTTGCAGGGTTTGCAGGGTTTACAGGGTTTACAGGGTTTACAGGGTATTACAGGTACCGGTGCGCAAGGCATACAAGGTTTAGCAGGTAGTGGCGGTAGTGGCGGTAGTGGCAGTGGAGCTGGACTACAGCACACCACTTACACTTATACGGGCAATGGTAGTACAACAACTTTTGCAGCCACCGGTGGCATAACAGTACATACTGGTATAACAGTACATACTGTGCTGGCAATCATAGGTGGCGTAACTCAAACACCCACCACAGACTATACTGTCAGCGGCAGTAACGTCATATTTACTAGCGCTCCTCCTGCTAATAGTCAAATACAATTACGTGTACTTGGCGATGTAGTTAGCAGTGGCGTTGCACCTAAAATTAGCGCAATAACTATAACTGATAGCAGTTATGCCGCCATTGACGACACTGCTGTGGATACCAGTGGCGGATATATCAAGTTAACCGGAACAGGTTTTGCCAGTGGTTGTTTAGTATACTTTAATCAAACTCCAGCAGCTAGCATAAGTTTTATATCAAGCACAGAGCTACAAGTAGGCACAGGTGCACTGGCAGCTGGTACATATGTGGTTTATGTGATTAACAGTGATGGTGGTGTGGCCATTAGCGTACCAGGTGTTACTTTTAGTAGTTTACCTAGTTGGCAAACTGCTAGTGGTTTGCCCGATCAGTATGATGGTGTTTCAATATCATTAAGTCTAGTAGCCACAGAAGCCACCAGTTATACACTAATATCGGGATCATTGCCGCCTGGCCTATCCTTGAACACCAGCACTGGTGTTATCACAGGCACTGTAACTGGGGTCACAGTAGATACCACTTATACTTTTACAGTGCGTGCTACCGATGCACAAAATCAAGATAGCCCACGTACATTTACAGTAACTATCACTGTGAGTGATCCTTACTTTAGGTTGACTACACTGCTATTAGGTGGGGGGCAGGGCAATACTATAGTACGGGATAGTTCAGCGAATAATTTTAACTTAACTGTCTTGGGCGATGCTCGTGCTAGTAGTTTTACTCCATACGGAACTGGTTATAGTCTGTATACTAACGGCTCTAGCAGTTATGCTTACCTTGCCTATAATGCCTCACGCAGTATAGGCACCAACGATCTTAGTATAGAATGTTGGATTAATGTTGTTAGACAGCCAGCAAATTATAGTAGAATTTGGAGTCATCAAAGCAATTGGGGTTTAGCAGGTAGCGTGGGAATAGAGCTAGCGTTTGGGACTGTTGATTCATTAATACAAACTCTAATAGATGGAAACTCTACTACTTATTTTAGTGCTACAGCTTCTGGAGCCAGCAATGTTGCACTATATAAGAATCGTTGGTGTCATGTACTGGTAACAAGACAAAATGGTACACTAAGGCTTTTTTTGAATGGCATATTAAAAGAGTCAGTAGCCGGTGCGACCACTAATATAAATGGAACATCTACTACTAGTTTTGGTACAAATAGTCAATTAGGTGGAGATCTAACAGAAATTTTTATTAGCAATTTCCGTATGGTTATAGGATCGGTTCCTACAAGTTATCAAACTAGTTCAACTACTGTAGATGCTCAAATTTTTACACCTCCTACTACTAAATTAACTAATAGTAGTCAAGGAGCCGTTGCAGGTGATGTTAAATTATTGTTATGGCAAGACAATAGGTTTATAGAAAATATATCCAATGCTACTATTAATTTAGTAAATAGTCCTGTTATATCTCATAACAATCCATTTTATACTCAAATAGCCAACGGCAGTGCATATTTTGATGGTAGTGGGGATTATTTGCAGGGGCCAGTAAACTCAGCTTTTGCTTTTGGTACTGGCGAATATTGCATGGAGGGTTGGATATACATGACGGCTGCTCCTGCTAGCCCTTCTGGTCTGATTGATTTACGAAGAGGTTCGCCTAATTTCAACTCTCCTTGGTTAAATGTATCATCAGGGTATAAGTTAACTTTAAGAGATGGAACTGTTGGTGTTGATGTTGTTACGGGGACAACAAATATACAGCTTAATACTTGGGCGCACGTTGCTGTAACAAGACAGGTTACAAGTAACGCAGGAACAAGGATTTTCCTTAATGGTGTTTTAGACGCTAATTCAATTACCAATAACAGTAATTATACAAACGGAGCGTTGACACTTGCAACTGCCGGAGATTCGTTGGGTAATTTTATGTTTACTGGTTATATGTCGGATGTACGAATTACAAAAGGTTCTGTACCGACAAGCTATCAAACCAGTGCGATAACAAGTGGTACTTCGGTATTTACGCCACCTACCCAGCCACTGACCGCTATAGCCAATACACAATTATTAACCCTACAATATCGTCAACCACACAACAATCATGGATTTCAGGACGCCAGCTCGAATCAATTCTTAATCACTCGTAACGGTAATGCTAGTCAAGGTACATTCAGCCCATTTAGTCAGACTGGGTGGAGTGTTTATTTTGATGGTGTCGACGATTACCTAAGTATAGCAGACAATGCCGCTCTAGACTTGGAAACTGGTAATTTTACTATTGAATTTTGGATGAACCCTTCATCCACCCCAACTGATGCGTGGCCAGATATGATAACTAAAGGAACAGGTTCTACAGCGGACAGTTGGAAAATAGCCTATAACATAGGGACTAAATCGGCTATTTTTTATTTTGGTGGTGGAAATTTACATAGTGAAAACAATCAAGTACTTCCTGGTCAATGGACACACATTGCATATGTGCGTAGTGGTACTGTGTTGACATCCTTCTCGAATGGAGTTTTAACAAATACTATAACTTGTTCAAATAATTTTAACAACGCTAGCAGTTTAGTAATAGGTAGATGGGATACTCAAGTTTGGAATGATTACGCAGGCTATATCAGTAACCTGCGTATTGTTAAAGGCACTGCCTTATATACCACAAACTTTACACCAAGTACCACACCACTAACTGCTGTAGCAAACACCAGTTTATTAACCTGCCACGACAACCGCTTTAGAGATGCTAGTACCAATAACTTCGCCGTCACTCGCAACGGTGACGCCAGAGTAGTTGCCTTCTCACCCTTCGCCCCCACCGCAGCATACACACCCGCACTACACGGTGGATCGGCCTATTTTGATGGTACTGGAGATTTTCTTACTGTAACCGATAATCCAAATATGGAACTTGGAAATAGTAATTTTACAATTGAGTGCTGGGTCTACAGATTATCAGCTGGTAGCAATCATGGAATATTGAGTAAATGGAGTGGACCAAGCTATCCATTTATGTTATATATAACTAGTGCTAATATTATTTCTTTTAGCATAAATAACAGTCTTACCCTTACAACAACTGCTACAATAAATATTAATACATGGTACCATATTGCTATTACTCGCAGCGGTAGTAATTTTACTATTTGGCTTAATGGAGTATCAGCAGCTACTGGAACAAGCTCAGTAACTATGAATGATACAACTCAGCAATGGTCTATTGGAAGAAATGAAGACACAAATACTTGGCATTTTAACGGATATATAACTAATCTTAATATTATTAAAGGTACAGCACTGTATACAAGTGCATTTACACCACCAACCGCACCAGCCAGTCCTACAGCTAACACCAGTCTACTACTAAACTTCACCGACGCTGCCATTGTAGATCGTACCGGGCGTACGGTCGTTGAGACTGTGGCAGATGCCAAGACTAGTTCAGTGCAAGTTAAGTATGGTACAGGTGCTATGTCGTTTGATGGCACCGGTGACTACTTAACTATACCAGCGCCACCGGGCAGCTTTTTAGATCTTAAAAGTGGTGATTTTACAATAGAAGCATGGATTAATTATTCTACTACTAATGGCGTTATTTGCGGTATCTATAGAATAGGTGATACTTCTGTAATTCAGTATCTGTTGTATTTCACTACAAATAAACTTACTTTTTTTGTAGCTGCCAGTGAATCATCGTGGCAAGATTTTGTATCGACCGGTAATGTTAGCCTAAATACTTGGACACATGTTGCAGTTACAAGGTCTACGAATACAGTGAGGTTATTTATAAATGGTGTATTAGATGGTACTGGTACTATAACAGTTGGTGATTTAATGACCTTAACAGCCTCCACGAAATTCGGTGTCGGTGCTTCAAGTACTCTTGGACCACCTGCAGTAGTAGGTTCATTTTTCAATGGTTACATCGACGATCTGCGAATTACCAAGGGTGTAGCCCGTTACACTGCCAACTTTACACCGCCCACCGGCCCACACAGGTTAAAATAAGGAAACAGCATGCCTACAAAAGTTCCAACAACAATGCTAGCCACCACAGGTGTTACCCCAGGCAGCTATACTCATGCCAATATTACGGTTAATGAAGCTGGACAAATTACCAGTGCTAGTAGTGGTGGAGGCGGAGCATCGGTTACAGTAAGTGGTACTCGACCAGCTGGATCAGGGGAAGGCAACTTATGGTTGAATTCAGAAACTGGTGACCTCAATGCTTACTTTGGTAATGCTTGGGCAGTGGTCAGTGGTGGAGGGGGCTCAGCCAATATTGCGGCTGTCAGCGGACAACCAAATTCAGCTACAGATTTTATAAGTTTACCAGCTGGTACCACAGCACAGCGTCCTGTAACACCACAATCAGGATATGTTAGATATAATACTACTACCCTACAAGTAGAATACTATAATTCAACTTATCAATCATGGATGGCCCTACAACAGACAGCTGGTGCTGCTGTTTCCACTAGCTTTGATATTGAGTATCTAGTAGTCGCTGGTGGAGGTGGAGGTGGCTCTCGTCATGGTGGCGGTGGCGGTGCTGGAGGAATGAGATATGGTACTAATTTATTTCTTCTGTCAGACACAAATTATACAATTACTATAGGTGGGGGTGGCGCAGGAAGTACAAACACAGGTAGCGCCAGTGGTGGATCAACAGGCAGCGATTCAATCTTACACTCTATTACATCAAAAGGTGGCGGTGGCGGTGGCGGTGTTGCGCCAGGTAGTCCAGGTCTTACTGGGGGTTCTGGTGGTGGCGCTGGTTATAATGGCCCTGGTGGGGCTGCAATTGCAATAACTCCTATTTCAGGCGAAATTTCAACTACACAAGGTCAAAATGGCGCGACTCTGGGTAGCGATACAACAGATGCATCTGGTGGTGGTGGTGCTGGTAGTGCAGGATCAGCCAGACCATCTGGAGGAACTGGTGGCAATGGCGGAAGTGGTCTAATAGGTCCATCATTTGCTTCATCTTTCGGTGCAGCTGGCCATGGTGGATCACCTTCTACTGGATATTACGCTGGCGGTGGCGGTGGCGGAACTTTCAATGGAACCAATGGCGGTACTGGTGGTTTAGGTGGGGGCGGAAAAGGCGCCGGCACTGTTGCTGGAGCAGCAGGTACAACAAATTCCGGTGGTGGTGGCGGTGGTGGCAGCGGAAGTCAGGGCGGTTATTCGGGCGGCTCTGGTATTGTTATTATCAAATATCCTATACTATATTATGAAACAGTATCAGCTGGGCTAACATCAAGCTCTGTTATAGTAGGTGGATTCAAAATCATCACATTCACAGCTGGCACTGGCACTGTCAGTTTTTCAACAACACCGCCCATTGCTGTACAGTATCTAGTAGTTGCTGGTGGCGGTGGAGGTGTAAGAGGCTTGGGGGGTGGAGGTGGAGCAGGAGGACTATTAACTAGTACACAAAGTACTATACAACTTAATACAACCTATACTGTAACAGTTGGTGCTGGTGGTAGTGGGGGCACTGGATCTGGTTCACTTCAAACACAAGGTTCTCCTGGAAGCGGTAGTGCATTTTCGGGTATATCCACAACAGGCGGTGGATTCGGTGGTACTTCGGGACAGGGCGGGGGCACAGGGTCGGGTGCAGGTGGCAGCGGCGGTTCTGGTGGTGGGGCAGGGTACAGCGGAGCCATTGGTGCAGGAAATACCCCTAGCACAACACCTAGTCAGGGCAACAATGGTGGCGGTAGTGTTAGTACAGGAAATTATGGTTCTGGTGGTGGTGGAGGTGCTGGTTCTGTTGGTGCTAACGGAACCTCTACCACCGGTGGTAATGGCGGGATAGGAGCACTAAGTTCTATTACAGGATCGTCTACTTATTATGCTGGTGGAGGCGGCGGCGGAACATATACTGGAGGCACACCAGGTTCTGGCGGATTGGGTGGAGGCGGAAATTCTGGGGCGACGGGAGCACCTAATGCAGGTGGTGATGGTACTGCTAATACAGGTGGTGGCGGTGGCGCTTCTCATAGAAATAATGATACAACATACGGCAACGGTGGCACAGGTGGCAGTGGTGTAGTCATTCTACGCTATTCTACCAACTACTATATCAATCTCGGAACCGGACTCACCGCAGAAACAGTCACAATAAATGCAGCAGAGAAATACACAAGATTTACTGCGGGCACAGGATCAATCTCATTCACCACCACACCACCACTTACAGTAGATTATTTGGTAGTGGCTGGCGGAGGTGGCGGTGGTTCTAGTACTGGTGGTGGTGGGGGAGCTGGTGGACTCTTAACAGGGACAGGAACAAACATTCAATCCGGTGTTCCTTATAATGTTAGTGTAGGGGGTGGCGGCACAGCAGGACAATATAGTCCTTCTGTAAATCAAACTTCTGGTAGTAATAGTATTTTTTCTTCCTTTACTGCTATTGGTGGCGGATATGGCGCAGGTAATATACCTGGCCCGGCTGTGTCTGGTGGAAGCGGTGGAGGTGGATTAGGTGGCTCTACAAATAATACAGGAGCAGCTGGAACCTCAGGTCAAGGTAATACAGGTGGTAATGGTACAATGAATACCACCTACGACGGCGGCGGAGGCGGCGGTGCTGGTGGTATAGGAGGAAATGGAACCGGTAGTAGTTCGGGTGGCGCTGGTGGTATAGGTGCTAACTTGTCTATAACAGGCTCATCTGTGAGTTATGCTGGTGGCGGTGGTGGATCTAGTAGTTTAAGAAACAGTGGAGCGTCGGGCGGTGGCGGAGCAGGTGGATTTGGGGGAGGAGGCGATGGTGCTTTATTAAATGCTTCTTCTGTATATACAAGAGCAGCCGGATCAGGATTAGTAAACACCGGTGGCGGTGGCGGTGGCAGTTCGTATGTTAGTACCGGATTGGCCGGTACAGGTGGTTCTGGCGTAGTCATCCTACGCATACCCAATCTATACACAGCCACATTTTCAGCTGGCCTGACTGTGACTCAATCAAACACCGCGGTAACAGGTTATCGAGTATATTCAGTCACAGCCGGAACCGGTACTGTAACATTTAACTAGGATTAAATCATGCCAATATCATTTCCCTTAAGCCCTAGCACTAACCAAACTTATACTTATAATAATATTGTGTGGCGTTATGACGGTAATAGCTGGAATAAAGTTGGGTCTAGCATAACCGGGCCTGCTGATGTGTCGGATCGAGACAATACCAGCACAGGATTCTTCAGCCTACCTCGCGGCACCACAGCCCAACGCCCGACTTCGGTAAATGATGGTTATGTTCGATTCAACACCGACTTAGATCGTGTTGAATACTATGATGCCACCTTGGCAGCTTGGATCACGGTATCTGGTGTTACTAGCTCGCTGACTACAATGAGTGTAGATTATTTGGTAGTTGCCGGTGGCGGAGGTGGGGGTGGATATCTTGCAGGAGGTGGAGGTGGAGGTGGATTTAGAACAGGAACTAGTACAGTAAATTTTACTAACAGGAACTAGTACAGTAAATTTTACTACAACTTATACAGTTACAGTGGGGGCCGGTGGAACAGGACCAGGAGCGGTTTTTGATAATGGTAGTGCGGGTAGTAATAGTATATTTGGTAGTATTACCTCAACAGGTGGCGGCGGCGGTGGCGGTAGTTCTGCTAACGGCTATAGCAATACCGGTGGATCAGGTGGATCAGGTGGCGGTGGGCAAGCCGGTGGATCTACAGGAAATGCAGGTGGGCCGGGTAATACCCCTTCTACCACGCCTAGTCAAGGTAATGCAGGTGGTGCCGGATATAGAAGTCCTCCAAATTATGCAGGTGGTGCTGGTGGCGGTGCTGGTGGCATTGGTGCAAGTGGATTACTAACTACTGCGGCAAATGGTGGTGTTGGCGGAACAAGTTTAATTACGGGTACTCTTACTTATTACAGTGGTGGAGGTGGTGGTGGAGCTCTTTACCCCGGATCACAACCTGCGTCAAAGCAAGGTTTAGGTGGACAAGGTGGTGGTGGAAACGGTAGCCTAAGTTCAGAAACACCTAATTCTTTAGTAGCATCATCAACTGCGGGAACTACAAACACTGGTGGGGGCGGTGGGGGCGGTGGTTGGATAACTCCGGGCGACTCTGTAGGCGGAAGGACAGGTGGTTCTGGTATTGTGATCCTACGCTATCCCGCAGTGTATTACATGATCCCAGGCTCGGGCTTGACCACATCAACTGTCACCATCGGCGCCAACAAAGTATCAACCTTTACCGCGGGCACTGGTAATGTATTTTTTAGTAATAATCCGCCTATTTCGGTAGATTACCTAGTGGTAGCCGGTGGTGGTGGGGGTGGAGGTTACACTGATGTTTCTGGAGGTGGAGGTGCAGGTGGATTTAGAACAGCAGCTGATTTTTCGATAGTTGCAGGAACATCATATACTGTAACTGTTGGAGCTGCCGGAGCGGGCGCAATACAAAGCAGTTCTACAAATCCTACTAATGGTTCTGATTCTTCTTTTCATACTATTACTTCTACTGGTGGAGGCAAAGGTGGACAAGCCTATGGAGGCGCAAATGCTGGAAATGGTGGCTCAGGTGGTGGAGGATCAATAGCCTTATCTTCGGGGTCCTATGCCGGCGGCTTAGGAAATACACCTGCTACAACACCTAGTCAGGGAAATAACGGTGGTACTGCAAATCACTCATCGGGTTCCTACGGAGCAGGGGGTGGAGGTGGAGGTGCCGGAGCAGTAGGTACTACCGGCACTACTGGAGGTGGAGGTAGCGGCGGTGCCGGCTTATCATCTTCTATCACAGGATCGTCAGTAACTTATGCTGGAGGTGGAGGTGGATCAACTTCTACAGGCACAGCTGGTGCAGGTGGCGCAGGAGGAGGAGGTACTGGTGTGTTTGGTACTGGAAACGGCACATCAGGTAATGCCAACACAGGTGGAGGTGGTGGAGCTGGTAGAGCCGGTAATGGTGGTGCCGGCGGTTCCGGCGTAGTTATTGTACGCTATCCTGACACTTACTACGCTAGCATCGGCACCGGCTTAACTGCGGAAACCATCAGCCAAGGTGGGGGATATCGTCATACTAGATTTACCGCCGGTACTGGTACTTTTGCGCTACAAACTACACCACCCCCACTCACAGTAGAATACTTGGTAGTGGCCGGAGGCGGCGGCGGCTCTAGTGGTAATGGTGGTGGTGGAGGTGGCGCAGGAGGTTTCAGGGCCGGAACAGTATTAAGTGTTAACACAGGAACTAGCTATGAGATTACAGTTGGTGGTGGTGGCGCAGGCGGCGCATCTGGAACTCAAAATGTAGGAGTGTCTGGGTCAGATTCTGTTTTCAGCACAATTACTTCTACAAAAGGCGGTGGCGGGGGTTGTACTATAGCGCCAAATCAAAACGGATTAAGCGGTGGTTCGGGCGGTGGCGGGGGTGGTTCTAACCCTACTAATGGAGTAGGAGGTTCAGGAAATACGCCATCAACTTCACCTAGCCAAGGAAATACTGGAGGAACTGGAGTTTTTGGAGGTTATCCTGTTGGAGCAGGTGGGGGCGGTGCAAATGCTATTGGAGTAAATGCAACAACATCTGCGGGAGGAAATGGCGGTGCTGGGGCAAATTCCGTAATAACTGGCTCAACTGTAACTTATGCAGGTGGGGGTGGAGGTGCTCCAGACTTTAGACAAACAAGCACCGCTGGAACAGGTGGTTCAGGGGGCGGTGGCAATGGTGTTACTTCGGCTACAGGATCATCTGGTACAGCTAATACCGGGGGAGGAGGAGGTGGCGGTGGTTTTGCTACTGGGCCTAATACTTTTTACGCAGGAGGCGCAGGTGGTTCCGGCATAGTTGTACTGCGTATACCTAGCGTATATACAGCCACAGTATCAGCTGGCCTGACATTCACTAACAACACAACCGCTGTAGTGGGATCTAGAATACTGTCATTCACAGCCGGTACAGGCACCGTCACATTCAGTCTAACATAAATACAGTATATTATTATTTTCTATAAGGAAAACAACAAATGGCACATTATGCATTTTTAGATGAAAACTACATCGTTACTGAAGTTATCGTAGGTAAAGATGAATCAAACTATGATTGGGAAGCACACTACGGTCAGTTTCGTGGTCAATTGTGCAAGCGCACCAGTTATAACACACATGGTGGAGTACATAACGGTGGTGGCACACCATTTCGCAAAAATTATGCTGGCATTGGCTACAGCTATGATCCTGAACGTGATGCTTTTATTCCTCCTAAGCCTTTTGCGAGCTGGCAACTAGATGATGCCGCTGGCTTATGGCAAGCACCTACCGCAATGCCCACAGATGGTAAGATGTATCGTTGGGATGAAAGTACCACAAGTTGGATTGAGGTTGTTATACCTCAATAGTTAAAAAAATATTACCCTACGATAAAGATAAGTGCTAGTTAATATAAATTTAATCTAGCATCTACTACTACTTTTATAGTATAATAGTAGTAGTAAAAATTTTAACTTATATAGGGCATTACCATGTCATCAACAAAAATCACAGAAACTAATATTACGCCTACAGGTGTATTGCCAGGCTATTATACTGCGGCTAATATAACGGTAAATGCCGAAGGTCAAGTTTTAACAGCTACACATGGTAATACTATAACAGTACCTCTTAGTCATTTTAATCATACTATATTTGGTAAATTAACCAAGAACATTGGTAAAAAACGTTGGTATGCTCCTTCTACACTGACTATAATTGAAATTAGAGCGTATTTAGTAAAACCTACTAACAATCTTATAAAAATAGGTGTTAGAAAAAATGGTTTATTAACTAAAGAGTTAAATATTTTAGCAAATGCTACATATGCAAATAGCAGTAGCATTAGTGAAATTGCTATGATTCAAGGAGACTATTTAACAGTTGATATAATACAACCTGGTATTGGAGCCGAGGATTTATATACGCAATTTATATACAGTAATTAAGGAATATACAAAATGATTTTTGAAATACCAATAGCTATTAGTGAACATATTACTATAATTGAAACCTATAAAGTAGTATTAGAAGAAAATAATACTGTTGCTAAATTATTTAAAATAGAAAAGCAAATAGTAGAAGAAATGGAAAAAACTGTTGAAACATATTCTGGAATTTTTTATAAACATCCACTAAGATTTGATAAAAATGGTCAACGGTATAAGTGGATAGATGCACAAGAAGTTGTAAACTGGATGTTGGGAGAAGGTTATTCTGAAAAGGAATCTGAATAATGGCTATAATTAAATATGCTACAAAAAAAGGTGTAATTAGTGTTTTTGAGGATCCCAATCCAGGAAAGAACACAATTTATTTAGAAGGTGAAGGTTATTCAAAAGATACTTTAGCCTATAAACATAATAGTCATATGTTTATGACTCCAGGTGGAAATCGCGTTGATTATCGTGGTAGTAATATTCATCTAAAAAATAGAAATATTCTAGAAACAGTAGCACCTAACGTCCTAGGTGCTATTGCAAGAAGCGGATTATTTCCTGGCAGTACTATGGCTTTAACTAAAGATGTTGCTTATGCTGGTCATACTATTCTTGGCAATGACATGAGTGCTGCTACTGCCGCTGTTGATGTATTAAACATGAACAGTCAAACTAACTTAATAGTAACTAACTATTTAAACATGGTTGAAGGTTTACAACGCGGTGTAATAAATAGAGTTATATCAAACGATTTAACTACAGTAACAGTTATGTGGTATATTGATGGCAGCTATGGTGGCCCTCTAACTGTTATACTTTGGCCCGGTGGCGGAAGTCCTCAAGAAATGTATGCAGTACCGCCTACTATAATTAGTGCCGGTACACAAATACAAACTCAATCCTATACAGAGGCTTCGCAGGGAGTATATTTTGCACTTCCCACTGAAGAAGATGGTAATACTGGTTGGGTTTCTGAATTATGTATAACTAGCAGCGGTAAAATTTCTATAGCAGGAGGGGCTACCGGACGCGGTGCCGACAGTTTCTATCCTATTAGTGAATTTGGCAAAGTAATTAGACCAACTTTTGCACTTAGACGTATAAATATACGAACTGGAGAGCGTAGCGGACCATTACAATTATTTGGCACCACTGGTTCACCATCAGCACCTGTTACATTATTTGATGAAATGATTGGTCAATATGTTGGTAAAAATGCATCTAACGTTCCTACTTATTTCTTTAACGATTGTAGAAGTGATCATGTAGGCTATTTAGTTTCACATAAAGCAGGCGAAACCTCTGCTCCGCTTAATACTACAGTTGTAACAAAGTTAGACGACGCGCCGACGGTGCCAGAAACTGTAAGATTTTCCCCTGGAAAACGAAATACAAATAGCACAGCACTAGGTGAATTTGCTAAATTTTCTTCAAAAGTTTTTTATAACTCTAGTAATATTAACATTAGACACTGGTTTACTCCCTATTTTGATAAAGTAGGAAATTATTATCCTTATTTGTACACTTGGACAACTAGTGGAGCAGAAAGTTTTACTAGATTTCCTGTAGAAATAACACTTAATAATGGTAACACAGTTGCTAATAATACTAATAATACTGAAGGATTAAGCAAAAGTTTTGGTCCTAGTACGCTTACTGGTAAACCTGCAGGTCCTAATTTTGCTGGCGGTATTAGCGGCAGATATAGAAATAGAAGAACTCTTATTAATAATGTACCCACACCAAGTGCAACACTTATTAGAAATACTGAAGGTGCTGATAATGGTTTAGCAGATTTGATGTATAATGAGCATCACACTAGCTATCAAAATATTGGTAATGCTGTTATGGATGGTTTTTTAGTAACAGGTGTAAGTACTAATTTTAATATAGATCTTGTAGCAGGTGATGTAATAAAAATAGGAAATCAAGTAAGAACTGTAAGTGTTACACCAAGTTCATCTACTGCATTAAGTGTAATAGAAGCGTTTACTACACCAAGTAGTATAGCTTTACCAATAGAAAAATTAAACAGATATTTAACTATGTACACTATGAGTGGTGTATTTAATAAATATGGTAGTACTAGTAGTGGATCAAGTGCAAGTGGTGGTAGAGTTGTGTTTACGTATAAAGTAAATATGGATCCTACAACTACTCCTCCACTGCCAAAAAGATTAACTTATCACTCATCGTTTACAGTACCTACAACTATTAAAAGTATTGTATTTTTAAAAGACGACAGAAAACTTGTAGGTATGATACTACAAGATCGCATAGTTATTTATCAGTGGAACGATGCAGAAGGTTGGATGTCAACTACAGAAATACCTGGTATATTTACAAGTCTAGGCAGGGATGCAACAGACAGAATTTGGGCCACTGAAGCACCAGCAGATAATGGATATGTAAATATTCATAGTTTAAGCATATCAATTCCTGTTAGAATTGTATTAAGAACTCTACAAACTAATTATGATTATGACAATTCACCTATTAATAGTCAAATACTTGTATCTGCATACAATTTCTTAAATCAAAGAATAAATAATTTACCTGTTTCACTAACAATTACTGGTACTAGTATGAAATTTGTTGTTGCTGGTACCGAATTACAACAAACTACAATAACAACAAGTAATACCGGTGATGTAATTGTAGATATTAGAATATTAAACGCTGGTATTAGTGAAGTAGTTGCAACAATTAGTATTTAACAGGGATAAATAATGGCAACATATAGTATTAATCCTAATTCTAGTTCAGTTAATGAGGGTGGTTCAATTACATGGACTATTATTACAACTGGTGTTGCAAATGGAACTCAGTTATTTTGGGAAAATGTAGGAACAACAACAGGAGCTGATTTTACTAGCGGATCTAATAGTGGTTCTGTAGTAATAAATAATAATTTTGCAATTTTACCTATTACTATAGCTGAAGATTTTACTTCAGAGGCAGGGGTAGAAACAATAATTATTAGGCTATATACAAATAGTTTACTGGGAACTTTGGTTGCTACTGCATCTACTGTTAATGTTGCTGATACTTCTACTGAAAAAACTTATACAATATTTCCTTCGACTACAACTGTAGTCGAAGGAAGTAGTATAACATGGAATATTACTACTACAAATGTTGCTACTGGTACTCCACTATTTTGGATAAATACAGGAAACACAAGTGCTGTTGATTTTGTTGAATTTACTAATTCTGGAGTAATTTATGTAAATAGTTCTGGTACAGCTAGTTTAACACTAACTTTAATTGGGGATTTAGTATTAGAAGGTTCTGAAACTGTAATTATATTATTAAAGAGTGATAGTATAGTAGGTCCTACAGTTGCTAGTTCTACACCAGTTATAATTACTGATAATTTTATAGGTACTAGTGGTAATTTTAATAAAGAAATAGAAACTATTGCCGTTAATGATAAATTAATAATTAGTAGCGGTATAACTAAAACTATCAATATTGTTGTAGATAGAACTGTTATTGAAAGCGAAATAAAAAGAACAGAGAATTCTAAAAAAGAAGGCACTAACCAGGAAATAATTTTTATAAATGCTATAAAGAAAATTATAGTTGATGGATTTAGACTAGATATTCGATCAGAAAAAATTTATGATGTAGATGATTTAGATAATCCTAGATTTAGTCCCAATGTTATTAACATATCTAGTAAATATTATATAAATAGTATAAAAAACTTTAGTGCTACTGCATTTAAAACTTATTTAGATGCAAACAATGGAGTTAGTTTATTAAAAATAGACAGTACTGCAAATGGGGCATTTGATGTTCGAGATTATTATGATAATAATAGACGTTGGACTGCTCTTTTTGATCTACAAACAAACGTATCTTGGGGACCTTTAAAGGTACAAATAGATTCGCCAAATTTTAGATATTTAGATCTTAGTGGTGGAACGTATGAAGTCATTAAAATTAAAAATGTAAATACACAAGTATATCAACAACCAACAGCATTACAAGCTAAAAGTATTGCTGGTGGTCTATCACCCGCAGTAGAAATAAAAAAACATAATACTAGATTTTATTTATGGAAACCTAGAACTCAAGGTGTAAGCACTGTATTAGCTAATAAATCATTATTTGTTGCTACTGATAATGATGTAGGCACTAGAGGTATTAATCCACCGCCTCCGGCTCCGCCACCTAACAAAGGTTATTTAACAAGTGAAAATGTTGTACACTTAGACACAACTAATAATAGTAATATATTAGAAATTATTATTGGAAAAACTACTAAATGGCCTGATCCTGCTAGTTCTGTATATTCAACTACTGCTGTTTCAGGTAAGTTTAATATAGTAAATTATGATAGTGTTATTGAAGAACGCTCTAACCCTCCTGTTATAGGATTTTTATCTGATTGGCAAACTCTTATAGTTACTTCAGAATCAGAAGGTCCGGACATTGAAGGAACTTGCTGGACTCAAAATCTTCCTGCTATAACTGCCACTACTAGTCAACCTGCTGTAGCAGCAAAATCCTTATTAAATGGAGTAGGAACTAAATTTTTACGAGATTTAAAAGTTGGTGACAAAATAATTAACAAAGATTTTGTTGGCTTTGGGTTTAATCAAAGATTTTTACCAACTAATCAACCAGATAATGGAGCGCCAGGTACTGGTCCTGCTCAAGTAAAAGTAATTACGAAAGTACTAAGTGATACTTCTGCAGAAGTAGAAGGTAGATGGAACCCTGTAGACTCTGAAAGTACTACTGTGCCTATGGGACCTTTTAAAATATTTAAAAATTTAACCAAACAATCTAGAGGAATTACTAAGTACTATGTAGAAGGTATTTTAGTAGCTACTTTAAATTTAGCATATCAAAGTTGGTTAATTGATAAAATTGGTGCTATGAATAGTAAAGTTAAGAATACTACTACTAAGCATGCTGCACCAGGATTTTTAGCTCAAGCAGGTATTATGGATAAAATTTTAAATGAACTAGAAGTTTACGAATTACATTTAAGATTGAAATCTTTAAAAGATCCAAATATAGACAAAGCAAGTTATTTAATAAATCCACATTTAAGTGAAGAAAAATATGCACAATCTTTAGCATTTAATAATTCTAGTGATCCTCTTGGAAATAAAAATATATTAACTATTACTAGACATATTATAGGAAACGAAAAACTTAAAACTAATACAGGTCCTGGTGAAATAGAAAATCAAAGAGAATTATTTTTTATTAATTCAAGTAGTGGTTTAAAAACTAGTATTTTATTAAATGTGCGCAGCGAAAAAGTAACTCCATTTGAATTAAGTATTAATGAAGCTTGGGCATACTAATTATGATGTTTATATTAAATTTTATTCCTGTTTATACGTGGATAGGATTAGCAGTATTAAGCGCTACTGTATATATAGCTAGTAATTTTTTACGATTTATTCCTATACCTCTGTTAAAATTATATAAACTACCTATTCAAATAGGTAGTTTAGCTATATTCGTAATAAGTATATTTATTACTGGCGTAGTTTTTAACGAAAATAGTTGGCAAGAAAAATTACGCGTAGAGCAAGAGCGGTATAATTTAGCTATAAAAGAACAAGAACTATTAAATGCTAAATTAGGTGAAGAAACTGCAGCAAAGATGGCTGTTATAAAAGATAGTGCCACGCAATTAAAACGTCAAAGCGATAATTTTGCTCTAGCTATCAAAGCTAAGGATGCTACGGTACAAAATATTATTAATAGTTTTGATCAAGCTGCAAAAGCTAAGTATGAAGCGTTAAGTGCAATAGATCGTGAAAAAATAAATAGAGATATGCAGGATGCAATAAACTTTCAAAAAAATTGTCCTGTAGTACCTGAATTATATATAAATAGGCTAAATAATATCGCGCAAAATCCTACTGAAACTGGTGTTAAAAAATGAAATTTATATTACTTTTAACTACAGTATTTGTATTAACCGGATGTCAAACTTTTTCTATAGGAAAACCTTGGCCAGTATTACCAGAAAAGGAAAGACAAGTTTATTTAGCACCATGTGAGCCATTAGAATTATTAAAAGTAGGCGATGGTATGCCTGAATTAGTAAGTAATGTAGAACAAAATTATTTAAAGTGGCATCTTTGTAAAGCTAAAGTAGACAGTTGGATTACCTGGTACAATAATCACTGGAAAAATAAGGAGCAGTAATGATTTTTACACAACAACAATTGCAAGACATTATACCCAATAATTTGCACGTTAAAAATTGGTATGAATGTTTTGAAAAATTATTTCCGTGCTATAAAATTGATACCAAATTAAGAGTAGCTGCTTTTTTAGCACAGTGTGCACACGAAAGTGGTAATTTTAAATTTTTTAAGGAAAACTTAAACTATCGCTGGCAAAGCCTGCGCAAAACTTTTCCCAAATATTTTCCTACAGATGCATTAGCACAACAGTATGAACGTCAGCCGGAAAAAATTGCTAATCGTGTGTATGCCAACCGCATGGGCAATGGTTCTGAAGAAAGTGGAGACGGTTGGCTTTTTTGTGGTCGTGGATTAATACAGTTAACTGGACGTAATAACTATACAGAATTTGCTAGTAGTTTAGATATTAGTGCCGAAGAAGCGTCAGAGTACATGGAAACTTTTGAAGGTGCTGTAGAATGTAGTTGTTGGTTTTGGAAAACTAACAATCTTAATAGATTTGCAGATGTAGCTGACATAGTTACTTTAACTAAACGAATTAATGGTGGTACAAACGGATTAGAAGACAGATTAAATCACTACAATCATATTATAAATATATTAAGTTAATTATGCGTCGGCTAGCTACACTATTTGAAGATGGTGAAAATGGCAGTTTAAGCAGCAAGCGACTAATAACTTTTTTAGCATTTATACTATGTAGTATAGCTTTTATTTCAAACTTATTTTTTAACAAAACTGTAGAAACATATATGTTTGAGGGAATGGTGTATATTACTATGGCTGGTTTAGGAGTAACTGTTGCTGAAAAATTTACTAGCAAAACTACAAACTATCAACAAGGAGAAAGTACATATACTACTAGAAGTAAAATATTAGGAAATAAAATACCTCAACAAGATAATAGAGAGCTATAAACAGTCTCTAAACTTATAGGATATAAGTATGGCTAAAAGCAGTGCTAAAAAATTACGCAGCGTACAATGTAATAATGTTGTTTCTCTAGAAATAGGCTTTGAAAATGTAAAACCATTAAACTACATTCAAGAAGAATATTTACGAGCTATACATGAAAATAACATAATTTTTGGTATAGGTAGTGCAGGCACTGGTAAAACTTATATTGCAGCAACTTATGCAGCCGGTGAATTATTTCATCGCCGCATACAAAAAATTATATTAACAAGACCTAATATAGAAACTGGACGTGGACTTGGATTTTTACCTGGTACATTAGAAGAAAAATATGCTCCCTACTTAGAACCATTTGATCAAATCTTTAGCAATAGTCTAGGACAGGGGTTCTATGAGTATGCAGTAAATAAAAATCAAATAGTACCTAAACCGCTGGGATTTATGCGTGGACTAACATTTGATGATTGCATAGTCTTACTCGACGAAGCACAAAACGCTAGTAAGGATGAGATGAAAATGATCTTATCACGCATTGGGAGAAACTGTAAAATAATAATTAACGGAGATTACGAGCAAAGCGATATTCACAACAGTGGGCTCTTAGACGCCAGTACTAGACTAGAACATATTGAAGGTATTGAAGTCGTTAGATTTCGTGATGAAGATATTGTACGTAGTAAACTATGTAAACAAATAATTTTAGCATATAAACAGGAGCTGTAATGGCTAAAACATATAAACCAACAAGCGGTATGGCTAGTGCGGCCAAGAGAGCACTAAAGTGGAAAAGTGAAGGAAAAGCCGGTGGTACACTTGTTGGCTTAGCCAGAGCTAATCAATTAAAAGATCGCGATCCACTATCAGCGAGTGTAGTACTACGTATGTACAGTTTTTTTAGCCGTCATGAAGTAGACAAACAGGCAACAGGATTTTATAGTGGACAAGAAGGCTTTCCTAGTAAAGGTAGGGTAGCTTGGGATTTGTGGGGCGGCGACGGTGGTTATAGTTGGAGTACAGCAAAACGAAATCAAATTATGCGCGAGCGTGAAGGAAAAGCACTTCAATTAGTACATATTGCTCAAAAAGGCATGATTAGTAAACCACTACGTATGATGGCAGCACAAATATTAGAAAATTATGCTAATACTAATATTAGTGAAGACTTAGAAGCATTTGGTCAATTTATGTATCATGCAGAATTATTACGTAATGATCACTTAGATATTTATTTATTAGACCTATGCAAAGTAGATCAACCTTATCGTGATATACTAGTAGAAGTATTTAGTCAACTAGATAGTATGTATGATGATGATAATAGTATAGATGATGAAGATAATAATTATGACACGCCACTAAGTTTATAAATACAAAAAGCCCAGTAGAACATTCTAGTGGGCTTTTTTATTACCTATAAACTTTTTGTTTTATTTTACAGGACATACTCCAGTTATACATTCATCATCTAATAATTCGTCAAAACTATTAGCACTATCTACATTAATTGGTTTTAAGTCTTGCATATAACTTCTAAATGTATATTCATCTACTACTTCTTGTGGTAAGTAAAAACTATTAGCACTATCTACATTAATTGGTTTTAGGTCTTGCATATAACTTCTAAATGTATATTCATCTACTACTTCTTGTGGTAAGTAAAGATACCCTAAATCTTTAGCTGTTTTTGTGGGATCAGTTCTATAGATAAAACTAACTCCTACATAGCAATCCCAGTTATTTAATAACCAATCTATAATTTCTGACACTTCATTAACATCATAGCTAATAGTTACCGATGTGTTTTGTTGCGTCCAACTAGTTTGTAACATTTTGTATCGTTCTAGTTGTTGAATTGCTGTTTCAAGATTAACTTCTTTACCACTATCTTTATCAAACTGCACATCTTTCCACTCTACAGGAAATGTTACTAATACTCCGCTAGGATCTGTAGGATGATTGATAACTTTATAATTAGCAGCTCGTAATATTGGAATTAATGGGTCATGAATTCCAAATTGTACGTTATTAAAAATGTACTTGCCTAGTGGTTTGTGTACACCTTCTGTACAGTCCATAATTTTGCTTAATGTACCCGATGGCTTAATTGTAGTAATATTCTTAGGACGTGGTAATCCTAGTTCATCTGCCATACTAATAGCTGCTGCTGTTGCAGTTCGTTTTAAATATTCATAATCATAACTATGCATATCAGGACGCATTGCAATACCTGTTAAACCAACTCCGCAAAGACGTAAAAAATAGTTATTAAGATGCCACGCTTCTTGTAAAATACCGTCTTTAAGATTAACACAAGTCTGACGATAGTTTGCTCTAGCAGCTAATCTAATTGCATCATGTAATTCTGCGTTATTTCCTCTAAATTTAGAAATGTCTGTTTCTGTAAGATTACAAAAACTTTTGTTGCCTAAAAGTATTTCCACACAAGGATTTGCTCCTTTAAACCACGGAGCACGTCTAAGAGCTTCTTGTTCATTAATAAACCCTGGCTCGCTACCACCAGCTTCTTGCATAAGACTGAATATATGTTTTAGTTCTTGACGACTAGGTTTTTCCTTAAATACTAAGCTGTTATTTGATTGCTGACGATGTTCACGCGCATACAACCAAAAGTCTTTTTTAGCTACTGCAAATTCTTCCCACTCCGGCTGACCATAGTCAAAAAGCGCGATTTCAGCACTTCTACGACTGGATAATATTGTTCCGAGATGATTGACAATATCAAGAATATCCATCCTAGAAAGAAGACTATCAGCCCTACCATTAAGTATGTTGGCAATTGCAACATAAGCTTTTGATATAGCACTGTCACCACTGCTAATCCATCCATAACCTTTTAACCTTTCTCCAGCAGGTCTTAATTGACTAAAATCGAGCACAAGAGTGTTAGCAGGATACTTGCCAGCAAGTAGCTTACCTATAGATTTAGCCCAAGCTTCTGCACTGTCTCCAACTTGTATTGTCCAAGTTTTTGTATCTGCATCCCAAGTTTCAACATTATGTTCAAGTCCACCCTTACTAGTACGCTGACTTTTAACAATCTTAATGTCTTTGATAGGTTTTGAGAATCCATTTAGAGTACCTACAATAGGTTTAAATCCTACTCCTGCACCTTGCAATAATAACCATAAAACATCAACTACATCATATACTGTTTCTACTTGTGTAAAACTACAATTAAACTGTGATGCTTCGCGTGTTTGTGCTACTGTTGTACCACCTAGCCAAAGTGTACGCCCACTCATTAATACTTTTCTAGCTAGCATCAATTGTTCTAGTTCTTCTAATTCTTCTATTTCATTAGAATATAGTTGACGATCTACACTGCGTTTCCACAACCAGTGTTGATGTTCACGTACTCGACGAATTGTTTGTGTCCATGTTTCAAATTGTTTACCGTCATCACTAGTAGGTCTGTTATACGTTCTTCTAGTGATAACTTGAGCGCGTGTGCTTACTTGCATAATTTCTCCTATTTTCCTGTGCTACCAAACCCTCCGGTACCACGTTCTGTGTCATTCCAGCTGTCTACAAAATCGCAAAGTATAACTGGTAGTATAACCAGCTGCGCAATTCTATCACCAACTTCTATGGTATATCTATTTTCACTAATATTTTTTAATGCAATTTTTATATTTCCACGGTAATCACTGTCAATAACGCCTACGCCGTTAAGCACAATAATTCCCTTTGAGCCTTGTCCCGATCTGTTAAAGACGAACCCGCCATAACCCTGTGGAATTTTAATGGCTACACCACTATCTAAGAGTTTTGTTTCGCCAGGATAGAGATCACACTTTTCAGTGCTGCGTAAATCTGCTCCTGCGTCTGTAGGATTAGCACGTTTTGGTAAGTAGGCAGCATTATTTACACGACACTCTACTATTTGCTTAATCTGTACATCACAATTGTGGTCATAAGTTTTGTTAATATTAAAAAATTCTATATTTTTTTTCATTTAATGGTTAACTCTAATATTTGATTAATTTCACTACAATTTTCTGGGTTAATAGCATCCCTACAATAAGTAACAAGATCCATTAATTGATAATTAAGTTCTAATTGTTCTTTACAGTCATTAATTGCTTGAATATATTTATAACGACCTTGTATGGGAATACTGTTAATAATATCCCAGGCAGTACCATACTCTTCAACAAGTTGTTGAGCGCGTTTAGGTCCTACACCAGGAACACCAGGAATATTATCACCACTATCACCCATAAGACACTTAATCGAAATATATTGTTCAGGTTCAAAGGAGTAATAATCATTCCAATTTTCCCAAGTAACTTCTTTTCTAGTAACATAACTAAATCTGCTTACTTCTGGTTTAACTAGTAGATCCCAGTCTTTATCACTGCTTATCAACCATATTTCATTGACTTTTAACTGTCGTTTTTTGCTAACAACGTATGCTGCAATATCATCAGCCTCAACGCCTTGAAAACGTAGTACTGGATAACGTTCAGCAAGTAGTTCTAAGGTTTGAGTAAAATCTTCAAAAAATAATTCAAATTCTAGACGCTCTTCATCAGTTTGCTGATCATACTTATCCTTGCGATTTTGTTTGTAAAATGGATAAATATTTTTTCTATAACTGCTAGATCCTTGATCTGCAGCAATGATAACCCACTGAGCTTTATAGCTCTTTTTTAGACTTTCAATTGTTCGTATATAATCTTCTGCAAAATTTCTAGTCCCACTATGTTTATAGCGAAAAGCAAGATTAAGTGCATCAACTATCATTAATACTTTTTCAGTTGTTTCAAATTGTGTAAAAGGTTTCATATCGTTTTTTAAGGTTTAATCTATTATTATAACACAGTTGAAACATAAAATCAAGATATAAATTTAACTGTGGATCCACTAAGCCAATCTTCTAATAATAGAATATAAAACTCGTAATCTTCACCATTGCTGTATAAGATCCAACGATTATCTAACATGTCAAGGTTGTATTCTACTGTAGCTACAAATAGTTTACTTCGATCATATTTGAATATAAGTAGTGGTAGTTTACCTACTTGACGTGCTTGTCGATCAGTCTGTTGCCACCATTCTATTAGCTGCGGAGTTTTATGCGTTAGTAGTCCACTGTTAATATGATCCTCTGCATAACCTTTTACCTCTATACAAAACTTGTTATTACTACCAGGCACGTAAAGATCACCTTTGAGTTGATGTTTAGGATCAAGTGCTCCACTTCCAGGCACTCGTTCCCAATTTAAACCAGTATGTTTACGTAAAACATCGCGTGCTAGTGTTTCTGTACGCGCGCCTTTTTGACGACTATCTATCATAACATTCATTAATCACAATTTTTTTTCATAAAATTACCCTACTATAATTTTAGACACGATGATTTACATCATGAAAACAGTTGTCAAAGTCATTCCAGTGTCTGTGATCATAGACATGAAAATTTAGAAAATAGCTCAAAAACCCAACTTCAAATTCTACACCAGCATGATCTTCTTTTGTGGTCATGTTGAGTTCCGTTCTTAAAAAATAATTAAAACGTCCAAATTGTATTTCCCAAAATTTATGCTTGGTTCCTCTCACTGCACCAGACCAAGTTCGGATGTGTCCTACCCACCTCTTATGCCAAGGGTTTTGTAGAGAGCAACAAAAATATATCATATTTGAATTATCTTTTATCTACGTCAACATTGTAGAGTGGTTTTTTAACATCCGGTATTGAATAATATACATATGAACTCTGTGCTTCACGCCCTGCATTTAATTCTTCATTGGTATTTAAATCCTGAGGACGGTTCCAGAGCAAATTTCGTCCATACAATTGTTTGGCTTCAAGTTCAGGATCTTTTTGTTTCAATTCGTTAATAAATTCTGTGATTTCAGAAACATATCCTGTTTGATGTTTGGGTCTGAACAATTTCATACTACACCACCTGCTTTCTTAACACGCTCTTGATCTGTCATTTCATAATCACGCTGACTACGATCCGGTTGTCTCAAGTGTTCTATTAGTGGACGATCTGGATATTGTTTTTGAATGGTCTTGATCACAATCCAGGTCACAAACGCCATGGTCACAATAGCCATGTGCCCAAATAGGTTATAACCCAGCAGCCAAATTTCTCCCACATATAGAGTAAATGCCAGTGCCCAAAAACAGGCCAATAAAATACTGGCAATGTATTTTACACTGACCGGAGCAGCTTTCATACCATTCTTGTTAGGATCCAATAGATGATAAAAAGTTTTTATCAAAAGCATTAAAAATTTTATAAAGCCAAACATATTAAATACCCACCAAGATTAAAAAGATTGTTATCATTGTTGAAACGTAAAATAAAATACAGATATTTTTAGCCATTATGGCATGCCTCCATAAAGCAAGGTCACAGACATAATAGAACAAATTACAACTAACATGATTACATCTTTGATGTTCATTAAAATTTCTTTCCTTAATTTTTAATATTATTCATTAACTCAGTTAAATTTTTTGCTGTTGCTGTACTCAATGTCCAGCCTAAATGCCCATGACCAATATTATAAAATACTTTAGCATTGTATTTACTTTGTTTAACTATTGGCAACATATTTGGAGTCATAGGTCTTAAACAAGCCCAACTATCATATCGTTCAGTATTAATATCAGGAAAATTTTTATTTACCCATCTTACAAGAGGTTCTATTCTTTCTGATCTTATCGTTGTATCATCACCAGTAATTTCTGCAGTTCCTGCAACTCTTAATCTAGCACCAAGTTTACTGCATACTATTTTATTTTCATCATCTAAAATACTTACTGTGGGCATAGCATCATAGTTTTTTATGTCTTGTGCAGGAACAGTGATACTGTATCCTTTTACAGGATATACGGGATGACAATCACCAATTTGTCTACTCAAATGTCTAGCTTGAGATCCGTTGGCCACAACTATTTTATCATAGGTACTTAACTCATACATAAATCTTATTTTCCTATTGAATTCATATTCAATAGAATATTTTGTTGTTAATACATTAAATAAATGATTACAGAATTGATAGATATCTCCGGTCCAATCAGATTTTGTATAAGTAGCACCAACTATATCTTGAATTTTAAACAGATTAGGTTCTATTTTAAGTATATCGTCTTTATTTGTCAAGATCGCATGGTCACAATCGTTCCAGACATATAACTCTTGTCTTTGTTTAGCTTGTTTAAACCAATTTTTGTTTCTATAAATGTGCAGTATGCCTTCATATCGTTGATCAAATTTTAACTGTTCTTCTACAATAATTTTTTCATAAAGTTTACGGGCCTGCAATCCCAGTTTTATAGTAGCAATAGTATTTTTTTCATAGATATTAGTAGCTGTATAGTATAAGAATTTAAGAAGCCAAAGTGTCTTATCCCAATCCAAACTGGGTCGGATCAAGAGAGGTGCATCTTTTTTAGCTAACCATTTTATACCCTTGTATATATTATGCCAAGTATTCCAGACTTCACTATTGCTAACACTGATTTGTGCCCCATTTGCATAGCTACTCTGTTGAGCAGGACCTGATTCGCTGTCAAAAAGAGTAACTTTATAACCAGCTTTTGCCAGATAGTAAGCAGAAGTAATTCCTACTATACCTGCTCCAATAATAGCAATTTTCATGAGATATGCCTATTTACACCTATATATTTTTTAAGTTTGTTGATAAGGATTCTATCTAATATTTAGTTATAGATAGTTTTTAATCTTCATTTCTTAATTCTAATATGTTAATAATGTGATATTCACAATTAAAAAAGTTTATACTGTATCATCACTATCGTTTCTAGACGTAAATCGCCAACTGCCGAATCTAATTACAACTACGCTTATAGCCACAACAAACACACAGCCTGCTGTGGCCACCATGTGCCACACATTAACCGGTGAGTGACTCATCATCTCTACCAAGTGTCTGGTCAATGCAGTGATTGCAATATACAACAGAAAACGCACCGGCATGTGATTTGTGTTGAAATAAATACCCACCATAGCGCCAATTTCCAGATAGATAAACAGCAACAAGAGATCGCTGATGGTAGCATGAGGCTTGGCAAATAGTTCCCAGAAAGTATAACCAGCAGCCCATATTGTTGCAGCACCAATGCCAAACAGAGCCAGTTTGTGAAACACCGTGACTAAAATATTACCAATTTGATCTGCTTGACTGTTTAAGATCTTAAACATGAGTCTGCTCTTTTTTGGCGACTATGTACCACTAATAGCCTCATGTACATGTTTAGCTAGCTTATCCCAGTCAATATTACCCCTAGCGTCCATATATAGAGGTAATTTTTGATCTAATAGTGCCATTTCTTCTATTAATTTAGTGGCTTTTTCTATTCGTTTTGGACGTCTACTCATAATCTTTTCAAGATGCTTTTTACTCATACTACCCCTCAATACGAGATATATTATTACGCTTTATAATGCTAATTTTTTCTAATAGTGGATGGCTAAAACCGTGACTTACTAAAAAAGTGTTTAAATGTTCTTCACTCAATAGCACTTCTATTAATTTTTCTTTACCATCTGTATCTAGAGCTTCTACTGTTTCATCTAATATTAGCAAATTAATACGACTGCTGCTAAGTGTTTGCATTAACTTTCTAATTGCAAGTAGTGTTGCAACATTTACACGAGCGCGTTCTCCGCCACTTAATGCGTTAATATCAATATCTTTGCCATTATCAGTAATAATAACATTTAGTTTATCACTGCTATTTACTTTAAAAGTAATTTGAAATCTACCATCACTTAAGTCGACTAAGTACTTATTAGTAATATCTTCTAAGTCTTTTACTAAACATTCTATCTTATAAGCTACAAGGCCTGTAGTACTAAAAGTTTTTGTAAGTACTTGTAGTATACTCATGCGCTCGTTCATTAAACTTAGTTGAAAACTATGCTCTTCTAACTCTTCACTCATCTCTTGCAATTGTTGCTTAATAGTTTCTACACGACTATTATGCTGTTGTATCTTTAAATTATTTTCTTCTGCCAATTTTATTCGTTGCTGAGTGTCTCTTAAATTTTTAGCTAAGCTATCATATTTAATTTGTAGTTCATTTTTTATTAATGTTTTTTCTGGCAGCGAATTATCAATTAATAGATGAAGTTTTTCCCATTCTTGTTGTTGCTGTAAATTATGTTGATATAATTTATATTGCTCTTCTAAACTACTAATAATTGTCGTAGTTGATGTTAGTGCCGATTTAGCACTTTTTATCTCCTCATTTCGTTCATTAATTAAATCAGTAGTTTTTACACTGTCAATTTTACTAAAACAAGTTGGGCAGACACCATGTAAGTTATTTAATTTTTTTATAAATGTTTCACCATCTCGAACAGTTTTCATATACTCAGCTTGTTTTTGCTGAAATTTTTTAATATCGTCAATATCTACACTAGTAGAGTTAGATAAATTTAAATCTATATTATTTAACTGTTGTTTATAAACATTATTATTAATTATTTTACGATTAATCTTTTCTAAATTCGCTAAGTCTAATTCTAATTCTGTTACCTGCTTAGATAAATTATTATCCAAAGTTTCTACTATATAAAAATTTTTAACAATTAGATCACTTTTTTCATACTTGTTTAGCCAATTATTAATAGTAGTAATTTTGGCTTGACATTGTGCTATTTCTTTACCTAACTCTAAACTAATTTCTTTAAATATTTCACTTGCACGAGTGTACTTAGTTAAATTTAAAATTTCTATTAAAAACTTTTTTCGTGCTGTATCTGCACTAGTTAAGAACTCAAGGCTACTAGCATTTGACTGATAAACAATTTGCGAAAAACTTTTATGATCAATACCTATAATATCCTCTATAATTTTATAAGTTTGTGTAGCAGTGTGTGCACTAATATCTTGGCCATTTTTTAGCAATTTAACAGTTTGTTGCGTGCCACGAGTACATTTTATAGTATAATCATTACCATCACGTTCAAGATCTAATTCAATAATATAATTTTTGTCTTTTATATATCTGTTTAAAATATCAGACTTTTTAATAGACTTACTGTTTTTATTAAATAATACTTCTTCTAATATTAATGCAATACTACTTTTACCGTGTCCGTTTTTACCAACTAGTTGTGTTAACGGTGCTTTTACAAAGTTGATAACATTATTTGAACTATAGCTAAAACAATTACTCCAACGTAATTCCTTAATTGTTATCATCTTTTAACTCACTCATTTTCAATCTTATCAAGTTGACTTTGAACTTCTAGTGCTGCGCGTTCAATAGTTTCTTCAGGTAATTCAAGTATATATCTTAAATATTCTCTTACTTCTTCAATCAAACTCATATCGTTTTCTAGCATTAATTGCACATCAGTTGTACGTTTGATTATCTTGCGATCAATTAAATCACTATCTTCTAGCTGTCCTAATTCTTGCATATCACCTTCAACTTGATAAATTGTATGATGATACTCAGTTGGCGGTTTAGGGTCATTTGCTCCAACAGTTTTTCTTATCAATTGCGGTAGTTCTAGTTTTATCCACTTGTGCTCTAGTGTTTCAGTATCTAGCAAAATAACTCCTGTGTCTACAGGTTGTCTGTGAAAACTAGTAGTAATTGGACTACCTGGATATAAAATATTTGCCTGAGAATTTTCATAGCTATGTAGATCACCGGCTAGCACAATCTTCCAAAGCTTAAATATATTTAAATTTACTTCTGGTGTTACATGTGGAGGTATACTACCACGTACGTGAGTACATAATATATTACCACCTTCTGGCCATGGATTAGCTTGTTCAAAATCTTTTAATTTATTGTAAGGAACAAATTCTATTCCATAGTCGCTATAGTAATCGTCTATAATTATTACTTTTCTATTCATTAAGTTGGTTACACGAGCTAAATTGGTTAGAAAAGTTGTAGACTTTTTAACTGCCTCATGATTACCACTATAAATTAATGTATTTATCTTGCAATTACTAATCATATCAAAATAAATTTCTAATTCTTCCATGCTAGGCAGTTTATCAAAAATATCTCCGCCTATAATAAATACATCTGCTTTTTTTTGTTGTAGTGTTAATTGTTGCCACAGTAATTCATATCTATTTTTAGCCCACTCTACAGGAACATTTTTTTGACCTAATTTTATATGAATATCTGCTGTAAATAATACTTGCATACTTAACATTTCCTAAAAATAAATAGCCCAGTAATTTAGGTTACTGGGCTTATTATTAACCTAATTCTTTAATTGCTTCTTGTTCGTTATCTGTAGTTTCTTCTTCGTCTTGTTGATTACTTAATTTTTCTAGCAAAGCTTTTATTTCTTCTGGTGTAGGTCTTGGAAATTTTTCATCAATACTCTGTGCACTATCTGCAGCAGCTCTTTCTGCCGGTGTAAGAGCGCGAGGCTTGCAACGTAATACTTGTAGTGTATATTCGACATTAAAAGTAAGTGGACCAGTTTTAACACGTTTAAATACTACATCCCAGCCTGTATCATAGTCAGTAGGATCACCTAAATCTTCTGCAGCAGTAAGAATCTGCTCAAACAATTTCTTTTTAAGGTTAAGTGCTTTAACTTTTCCGTCTTTCGGATCTATACAATTAATAGAATAACTCCAACTGCATTTTAGATCAGGATAATACTCAGGTACAGGATCTTTTTCTAAATTGTCAAATTTTTCTTTATCACGGCTAAAGGCTAGACATTCAATAGGAATATCTTTGTTGTTTGTACCTTTAATCCAATAAATATATCGAGGAAGAATACCACCAACTAATCGTACTGTATTTTCACCATCTTTATATTCATAAGTTTCTACTTTATTTGTTACTGCTTTACCTTTTGTTTGTTTAAAAGTTAGTGCCATTTATTCCTCGTATTTAAAATAAATTTTGTTGTTTTTGATTATTAATAATGTATTGTAGGTTATTGCATTTATATTTATATCAGGATAGTAAGTTAAGTCTAAATATGTGTAATTTAAGTCTTTGTATTGTTGATAACTTCTACGTCCTGCTAAGTCTATATATTGCGCTCTATATAATATATCTACATTTTTGTCTAGGAAAAAATCTTTAGCATTTTTTAAAAAACTTAATCCATTTAATTTAATGTCATTTCTTTTGTAGTGTTTATATAATATATTTAACATTTTTATTGGATTATGTTTACTTAAAATTTTAGCTTTTTGTAAATCAAATCTATATACTTTTCTTTCGACCATTATATATTATAACACAGCAAATTAAATACTACAAGTTAAAAATTCTATACCGTTATGATTTCCCAGCCTTTCTTAAGGTATAGCCCTAATCTGTCATTATTTTGTTTTTTATCTAACCAACCGCTAAATTGCACATCTACTACTATAGGATTTAATTTATCTGGATATTCTCGCATAATTCTGCCTACAATTTGTTCCAGTAAGCTATCATTACTCATTGGCACTGCTAGTATTACACAACTTAAGATATTAATGGAGATTCCTTCACTAAATATCTGTCTGCTGCCAGCAATGCACATTTTTGTTTTGTTAAGGATTTGTTCTTTTGCAAGCTGTCTTTCTTCTGCTGAGGTGTCGCCAGTAACCAACAAACATGTTTCGCCAACATATTCCTTTACCTTTTCTAGAAATTCTACCCTATCTGCTACTATTAGTACACTATGCCCATTATTAATGTGATATTTAGCTAAAACGCTAATAAATTTTCTGTAATCATTATTTTGTGTTAATTCATTTATTTTTTCAACCCAACTAGCTTTGGGATTTAATACTATATTACTTTTAATTAAATGTACTTGTGGATTAATAGTATTACTTTGTGGTGGTTTATATACTACATTACCAAAATAATCTTGGAATACTACATGTTTTCCATCTTTTCTAGTCAATGTTCCACTTAGTGCCAATCTATACCTACTGTGAAAACTATCTATAGTTTTACTAAAAGTGGTTGCTGGACAATGATGTGCTTCATCTAAGATAATAGTGCCAAATTCTTTATTTATTTTTTCTAAATATTTTACAATACTTTGCACATTTCCAACTACAATGCAGTGATCATCAATATTAAATGTTCCACTACCAATAATTCCAGGAACTACCCCAAATAAGGTTTGTATTTCGTCTATCCACTGATCTCGAAGTGCCGTAGTATGAGTTACAATTAATGTTTTTTGTTGCCACTTACTAGCTATATGTAAGGCAGTAAATGTTTTACCCCAACCTACTAGTGCATTAATAAAACATGTATCATTAGCTTGTTTATAGATTTCTTCTTGTTCTGGTCTTAGGTTAAATTTTGGTTTAGGAAAAGGAACATTATTGTATACACGTCTATCGATAATTTCATATTCTTCTGGTATTAGGTCTATGCGACCCTGTGGAACACTTATCATGCCGCCATTAAATAATCTATAATTTTTTATGGTTTCTACTGTATTAAATTTTTTAGATCCAGTATTTTTTACTAGTTTATAAGTTAACGTGTTTGCTATAAATTTAGTAGCAGCATTACCTGGATTGTCCATATAAATTCTATTACTTATAATAGCTTTCATACTAATCTCCAAGTTGATTTGATTTTTTCACTACATAAACCGTAGAATAACACTTTGTTACTATAGTGTAAAATTGCCGCATATTTTTCATTATTTGGTACTGTTAATGATTTAAATCTTTCTACTAGACCTTCAACCTCTAGTACACATCCTATTCCACTAACAGGTAGAACCTGTTTAATCTTGTAAATTTGCAGCTTAGCGCGCACAGATTTTTTATACTGAAAAATAGCTCCACTGCTATCTATAAACCAAACTTTTGGTGTGGCTATTTTTACTAAATCTTGCAGAGTATATATTGCTGTAGATATTTTATATAAATTATCTTTATTAATACTTAATCTTCGTAAACCTAATGTTTTTTGTGGCAATGTTTTATCGTCTACAATGTTTATTGTATTTATTAACTCGTTTTTTTCACTGTCGAGTAATTCTGTGTGATAATAAACAACCCCATTTTCTACTTGGGGTTGTTTATTACCTAATTTAAATACGGGCCAAGTTATTTTGTCTAACTGCATAAATTTCTTCAAAATGCCCAAAGCTATAATCATCGCCAATGTCTTGGTCTACACCAATAGGAAATCCGGGAATGTTACAGCCCCAGTCATATTGAGTATTACTACGCAATATTTCGCAATACTGTTCTACGTGCTCGGTCTTAACCAATGCCACGATTGAGTCATGTACAAGCATGAAGATTCTTGCGTCAAGTCTACGCTCGATAATTTCTCTAGCAGTTCCAATAGCTCCGAGTAAGTTAACGTCACTTGCCAGCGATTGGATTTCTGAATTAATTCCACTTCGTACTTCGTGGGCTGCGATTCCTTTGTCACTGCTGAATACGTTAGGAAGCCGTCTTTTTCGGCCAAAAAACGAGTAAGTATATCCATTTTGTTGAATAAACTCCTTGCGAGTGTCTAGCCACTGCTTTAATTTTTTAAAAGTTGTAAAGTACTGCTTAATATCATCACGAGCACGATCTACAGGGTAGTGCTGTCCTGTAGCTTTCGTAACAGTAACACTGACTTTATCAGCTCCACTACCATATAAAATACCAAATGAAATTGCTTTAGCACTTTGACGCATATCTGGATAAATTTTCTTTACCTGCTCTACATCACAAGGTAAGTCAAATACCATTTTAGCAATACTACTGTGAAAATCAGCATCGTCAGTAAATACCTTTTGCAAATTCTTATCTTTTGACAGCACCGCGGCATAGTACATTTCAGCAGTTCTCAAATCTTGCGAAACAATTTTATAACCTATTGGAGCTTTGATACAACCTTTAATTATTGGGTCGTCTCTAGGTATCTGCTGTGCATTAAATTTACCACTACTAGATAGACGACCACTAGTGGTAAAAATAAGATTAAAATTAGTGCGAATCCTATCGTCTTTATCAAGCTCAGGAAGTATCTTATGAATATATGTGTTTTGAATCTTTGATAATTTACGTACTTGTAAGATAGCCTTAGGAAGCTCGTGTTCTTCACTTAGCTGTTCTAGTACTTCTGCATCGGTACTAATAGCTCCTGTGCCAGTTTTTTTACCAGTTGGTGTTAATCCTACATAATCAAATAGTATTGAGCGTAGCTGCATAACACTATTAGGATTAAACGTTTTATTTTCATTCTTTTCAAATAATTTTACTTGATCAAAAGTGTAAATATGCTGTTTAGCTTCTTCAATCTTTGTACTTAGATACTCGTCCGCTAATTGCATACGTTCACGACTAATAGGAATACCTACTTCTTCCATGTCCATTAAGAATAAGGTACCTGGAATTAAGATTTGTGTGTAAACTTTGTATAGATTACCATTTTTTTGTATGATAGGCCAGAACTTGTTAAATAATTCTAGTGTAACTGCTGTGTCTATCGATGCATATTCACTGATAATGTCAAATGGTATTAAGTCGTAGGTAAAATTTTCGTTGAGAATATGATGTTGACGGCAATAATCTTTCTTAAATTCATCCAGTTTAGCGTCATAGTCACCATAGTCTGTGTACTTTAGTGCTAAATCTTTTAAGCCATGACCATCTGTTTCATCTAATACATAGTGCATGACCATAGTATCATGTACTTTACTACGATCAAATTCTAAATCGAGATGATATTTAAGCATTTTATAGTCAAATTTCATGTTATGGAAAACTATTGTAAAACGACTACAAATTTCACGCAATAATTGAAATGTATTTTCACCAATACAATCACAGCTAATATATCTGCCATGATTTGGCTTATAACTAATACTAATGCCGAGTACATAACCATCTCTAGGGTATAGGCCAGTTGTTTCTGTATCCATAGCTACTACACCCTGTGCGTTATCTAAAACTTCTTGAAAGAAAGCTCTAGCTTGTTCTTCATTACCAATACCACAAAAATCGCCAGTTTTAAGTCCAGTAACTTCACCACGAACATATTTGTGTATTTTATCTACTGCACGCTCAAAATCCGGTTTACCTTCTGGCTTAAATGCTAACATAGCAGGATTGCTGATAGGTATAAACTTTTCATTTATTACTTGACCTGCATAGTTAGTTACACTAGTAATTTTAGCATATTCTTTAGCCGCTTCAGCACCTACTAGTATCACTAAGTCATATAAGTTAGTATCAATATCTAGGTCTACATCTTTTTTCAGCAATTTTGTAATAGGCTTTGAACTCATGTGAAAGTGTTCAAAATCAAACTCAAAATAATCACTATATTTTGTGCGATTAGGTGCTTTGTCAATTAAGGCAATTTTCATTGAATATACTCTTTTATACTTTGTACATCTATTTGATCTAATTCGCCAGGATCAACTCCGTCTGGCAGTTTTAATATCTCTACAATGAATTCATCTTTTTCTAGTAATGGCTTTAATTGTTTAGCAGCTTTTTCGCCTGCTTCATCGCCATCAAACAATATGTACACATTTGTAACTCCTTGCGCTTTAAATGGCAGCAACTTTTCACTTACGTTATTTTGTAGTGTGTTAGTACCAAAGCAACAAATCACATTTTTCATGCCCTTGTCGTATAGATTTAACATGTCAAATATTCCTTCTACTAAAACTATGCTGCGATTAGATTGTTTTAAATAGCTTGGAAATAGGGGTAATTGAACACCATTAGGATAATTTATATATCTTGGATTTACATTACTTAGTGTATGTCTACCAACAAATACTTTTATTTGATTAGTTACATCACTAATAGGAAATACAATTCTATCTTGTAGTTTTTCTACTTGATTAGTATAGAACGCATTAAAATATTTAAGTGTTTGAATGCTAATACCACGAAATGGTTTTGTCCAAGGTGTATAACCAGCAGGATAGCTTAAACTTTCTACTGTTTTTAGTGTTTCTAATTTACGTTTAAGATTTGCTACTCTAAGAGGAACTGGATTAGTAAATACTCCAAAATATTTAAATATATTAGTTTTAAATCCACAACTAAAACAATGTGCTGCACCATTTACTCTATCAATTCTAAAACTAGGGTGCGTATCTTCATGATCTGGATTTAAACATTTTACTAAGTAATCTCTGCCACTTATTGTATAGTTTAATCCATTTTTTTGTAATAATTGTAGTACTGGATCTGTCATTTAAGCATTCCAAGGTAAATCTGCTGTGCTGTCATCTTGTTTTAAATTTTTCTTTCCAGTTTTTTTAATAGTTTCTTTTTCTTGTGGTTTATCTATACTTTGCGGACTAATTTTTAGTGTTTCCCAATCAATAGGACTAGTAAATTTCATCTCTTTTCCACCACGAATTTTAGTAGTCTCAAAACTAATAGCTTCACTACTTTTATCATGAGCTTCCATTACTAGTGCAATATCTGCAGCATCTAAAATACCTTTAGCAAACCGTGCTTCTCCAGTTGCATCAATTTGATAAGGACTTACTAATACTATTTCATATTTTCTTGCTAGATTCTTTAATTTTTTTGATACTTCAACTTGTGGTTTCCAGTCATACATATCGCTGCCTTCTTGCACTATTTGATTTAAATAATCTACTACTACAACTTGTAGCCGATCACCAAATTTTGCTTTAGCTTTTCCTATATGTAAGTCAATACTGCTAATAGTCAAATCTCTATCGTCAACAATAATCATTTGATTATCTTGATTTAACTCATGATTTCGCACTAAATTTTCTTCAAACTTATATCTGTCGCGATGACGCATAAAATCTAATACTAATTGATCTGAATCTTGAAACATATTAGCTCTACATTTTACTAATCTTAGTACTTCCTCGTCTGTTAGCTTATTTTGTTTTAATCGCTGTAAACTAACACCTGTTAGTATAGACAAATTTCTTTCCATAACTTCATAAGCAGTCATTTCTATAGAGAAGTATATTGAGCTATTCCCATTCTCATACTGATTAATAAAAATGTTGCTACTAGTAATACTCTTGCCACTACCTCTCTTCCCTCCGATAAGTATAAGCTCTTGTCTAGCTACACCACCAAGAACAGCATCAAAAGTATTATTAAGTCCTAAATAAACACGTTCTTTCTCCAAATCATCAGGATGACGAAATAACATGATATTAGCCATGTTAAATACTTTTTCACTAGTATGTGTTTTTTCTTCTATAGTCATTACTATAGTAGATAAATTTTCTTTTATTTCATTGCTATCATAAAGAGGTAGTTTGTCTACGAATTTATCTAATAATTTTACTGTTTCATTTTGTGTATATTGATCTATTAATGCATCAAGTGCTATTTCTGCTGAAACATCAGGAACTTCTGTTAGACGAAGAGTTGCTAACGTTTTAGACGCAGGCCCCTCCCTTAATGTTACAGAAAGATCATCAAAACTAGGTACTTGATGATACTTTTCATAATGCTTATTAATAGCAGTATAAAGAGAGCTATAGGCAGGGTCTAAGAATACTAGCTTAAGGCGAGCCCATAATTCTAGGTTTTGCTCTGCTAGTAGTTTATTTAAGACTACTGCGCTTGTGTCCAAAATTAACCTACTTTCGATTCATTGTCGATAATAACTTGATCTATAATTTCTGTTATTTTGTAAATTACTTCTTCTCGTAATTTTCTAATGTCTTGTTGATACTTATTGTTTTCTTCAAATAATATGCTTAATTGTTCGTGTGTTATAAGTTGTTGCAATCCAAAATAAATATGATCATAAGCTAACGTTGACTCAGGCATTATTTCGACTTGGGCTGTGCGACCATAATTATGTGTAGCTTGTTTTACTATTTCTTCAACAGTAAAACTTTCATTATCATGATATGTTATTGTAACCTTCATCTATATGCTCTAAAAGAAGAAAAGGCTGGGAGGTTTTTAATTCTCCCAGCCTTCGGGTTTTGTTATTTTTTAATTAGGCTGTTTGACGTGCTTCTGCTTTTGCACGTTTTGCTGCTCCATCATAATCAGCAACTTTGATTCCCCGACGTGTAAGTAAGGTTTTAAGACCTCGCTCAGTTTTATCAACAGCAGCTGCAATTTGTGCAACTGTCATCCTATGAATCTCTGCTCCTAGTGCTGTAACTGGATCAACATTTTCTTTGGCATAGCTATTCTTTTGCGCAGGAATCTTAGCAATTTGACCTTTGCGAGTAAGACTAAGTGCTTTGCCACGAATACTTGCTACAGTTTTATTTAAAGCCGTAGCAATATCTTCAATAAATGCGCCTCGTTCGGCCATTTGAATAAACTGGCGCTCTTCACTATCAGTATAAGTACGTGCTACTTCTACTTTTTCTGCTGGTTTAACACTGGCAGTAAGTTCAAGAGCTAAAAGTTTACCTTGAATTTGTTTAGCAGTAAATTTGCTGTTCATAAATTGTTCAGCAATTTGTTTATAGGTAAGTTTTCCTGCATTTTGTACAACAAATTCAGCAAGCTCAGCACTTTCATCTTCACTAAAAGCACTAGTTTTTTCTTTTGCCATGCTAGCAACTTCTACTTCTAGTTGACGTAGTTTACTGGCTACACTTCTAGGTGTAAAATCTTCGCCTAAAGATTTAGCAGCGTGCAAAACTGTTTCAGCAGCAACTGGACGTTGTTTACCAACAAGTTTCATTAATTGATCTACTGTTTCTTCTGACCATTTTTTTGTTTTTTCAGTCATTAATATATTCTCTTAAAAAAGTTTGTAAATTTGTAATAATTTTTATGCCTAATTGATCGGCTTTTTTACGCTTACTACTGTTGTTGTCTTCTTCATCGACTAAATAGCTGAGAGATTTATTTACTGTTTCACTAATATTAAATCCATGTTCTATTAATATACTATAAGCTTCGGCTTTTGTTCTAAAAGAAGATAGTTTGCCAGTAATACAAATATTTTGTTTATTAATATTATTAGTTACTGGTATTTTATTACGAAATGAAAAAGGCAAAAACGCTTTCATTTCTGTAAATTCTGTTTCTAACCAATTTAGTAGATTATATGTTACTTTATCACCTAAACCGGCTTTTTTACAAGAATCTAAATTAATATCGTCTATTGTAGAAATAACTGTACATAATTTATTGCTAGCTGTAAAACCCATTAATGGAATACTAAAACTTGCTAAAACTATAGCAAGAGGTGCTGATTTACTTTTATCTATTTCATCGAGTAATTTTTCAGCAACTTTTTCACTATTTAGTTGAGCAGCTATTTCTTGCTTATCAAGATAAAATATTTCAGTTATATCTCCTAGTTCTAGTTTTTCTATAGTTTTAGCACCCATACCTTTAATTCCAAGAGTTTTACAAAAGTGTTCTACTCTTTTAGCAGTTTGTGCTTCACAACTTTTATTACGACAAAAGAGTTGATCTCTTACTAATTCTAGTTTAGAATTACAACACGGACATTCTGTTGGAATTTTAATTTTCATATAGATTAATTAACTTAAGATATTATTATACACTAATAACTAGTAATTGACAAGCTAAAATTTTTACTGCTTTTACTAAAAAATTTTAAACATTTACTTTATGTACTATACAAGGTATAATTGAACCAGCTCTGGCTACGGCTACAGTATCTCCAATTTGGAGATCAAGAGCTTCTATAAATCCAGGATTATTTAATGTTGCTCTACTTACTAAAGCATCACCAATTTTTACTGGTTCTAATATGGCAGTAGGTGTTACTCTACCTGTTTTTCCAACATTCCACTCTACATCTAATAGTATGGTTTCTACAAAACTTGCTCGCTGTTTTTTAGCATAAGCACCTCGTGGATGTTTGCTAGTATAACCTAGTTGGTCAAATTGATAATTATTTTCTAATCTTACTACTGTGCCATCACTAGGATATATATTGCTAAGTTCAGGCTCTAGTACAGTATTTAACCCCAATTGTTTTAGTAGATGCATATCACCAGACCAAGTTTGACCTAGGTTTGGCGTTACTTGATAGGCAAAGAATTCAATAGCACGAGTTTTGAACTCTGCTAAATCTTTAAGATTTAGTGATCCTGCCGCATAATTACGACTGTTTTCTATATGAAGCGGAGCTACTATCTCACCTGTAATTTGTACAGTTATATTGCAAAGATTAATAGTTAGTGGCACTAAGCCACCATGTTCATATAATTTATCGGTAATAATTTGACCTTCAAGGCCATCACCACGAGTAAGTGCTTGTGTTAGTATACCGTCTACATATAATAGACTGATAGCAGCACCATCTAGCTTAATACTTGCAGTAACATCTAAGCCTGCTAATGGATCACTTTTACCTTCATCTTCATAATATTTTTGTAAACTATACATAGGATACAAGTGCTTGGCTTTACGCCCATGCACAGCTGTACCAATTTTATTGTAATCACAGCTATCTGCTAATTGATCAAATACATGATCGGGAATAGTAGGCTTACCCGCATAGTAGGCTTCACTGGCTTTATCTAATAGTTTATGTAATTTATTCATAAATAATATTATAGCAGTTTAAGGTTTATTTGTCAAGTTATTTTTTACTAATATGGTCGTAAAAAAACTTAATTATTTTCTCTCCTTCGGCTTTAGCGCAAATATCTAGAAGTCCATATAACAAACTATGTATATTTTCAATACTAGCTGGTATGCTTACGCCTTCACGACTAGGAATCCATTCACCTTCATAATTTAAAAAATATTTACGCAGTTGAATATAAGTAACATTTTTAAAATCGTTCACTACTAGCTTAAATTGAAAACCTTTTTCTAGATTTTCTTCTATTAAACGTTCATAGAGAATATTATTATCCATGACGTTCAGGATATAGTATTTTTAAATTATTTAATATAGAAGTTAAAACACTATCTTCTAGTTGATTAAAATGATTATTTATTAAATATTGATGTAATTGTCTTGATTCGTTACCTCGACCAATCCACCATGCAGATAATGCTTTTTGAAAAATTAAGTAATTACGTCCGCTATATTTTAGTTTTTTAGTATAACTATCATTAATTTCTTCTTTTTCAAGACCTAAGCAACTCATAGTATAGCAATCAAACCAATCATTTGACCATTCATAAACTTGACTTAAATAGTAGTATGCTTCTGGTCTGTTTGGTAGTAAATTTATTGCATGTTTATACAGTGTCATAACACTGTGCTTTCTATTACCAGGAACTTGGAAACACTTTCCACACTGTATTAAACAGTAATATTGCATATTTTTTTCAAAGGACATTTCTGCTGTTTGCAGATAATATGATAATGCAGCAGCATACTGTTCTAGTTTATAGTATTCATCTGCTAGATACAGTCTATTTTCGTCTGTAGGATTATATACATAGGAGTATAACAAGTTTTTTAATTGAGACATATACTCTCCATTAAACTTTCTGGTACTCTTAGTACATAACTAGCATTATCTTGATAACCAAAGCTAATTAAAAAATCTTCTTTATATTTAGTCATACCCGCACAAAACTCTATTTTTGCATCTAAAAAACTAAATTCTGATGTATGTTTAATTACATTCCAGTCTTCATCCCAAATTATAAAACAATGTCTATAAACTGCATTTTTTCTGTCTTGCTCACTCTTAAATAAATTAACTGTATGAACACAACAAAATCTGTACTTGTCATTTAGTCTAATAACTTGGCTGCCACCACGAAAATCTCTAGGGTATGCAAAGGCTTCTTTACCATGAAATACTTGTGTAGTAGTATTGTTTTCTAAATTTGCTAATACAATTTCTGTAGGATTGCACCATTTTGCATATTCAAATGGTTTGTCATTAATAGGCATCCAATTCTTTTCACAATAACTATCACCAAGAGGTGGTTTTAATCTATTTCTAGTTACTTCTTTAATATGTTCGCCATCAATTTCGATACCAGATAGTTCTATTCTACCTTGACCATTTGTTGTAGTATCTCGTCTGACTCCGCTTAAATATAGCTTATTGTCCCACTTAACAATTCTACAATCTTCTAGACCAACAAAATTCCAAATAGGAGCAACGTCTAATTTAGTAGTATCGACTTTTGATGTATAGATAGGTTCTAATGTTTGCTTATTTAATTCACCAAAATAATTTGTAGTAGTTAAAGTAAGGTCATTTTCTGGATGACAGTAGTGCAGCGGTCCCCAGAAACTTTCATATTTGCCGTTTTCGGCGTGATATAATGTTACCTGACAGTGTCTAATATTAAAGTACAATTTATCTACTTGTTCGTCATAGTATAGACTAGGATTAAATATACCTGTACCATTTGTTTTACTTAGTTCTATTGTAATTGGATGCAGACTACCACCACTCTCCAGTACTTGTTTTGCAAAAACCGTCATTAAACTTTTACTCCAAGCTCTTTAATTTGTTCTAAACTTGCTAGTTCATATGCAGGCTGCCAGCAATATTGTCGTTGTTTATCATCCATTAGCCATAAGTGATAAATATACCCATGTTTAGGGTCAAGTTTTTCGCTATAAATTTTAGCTAACGAACAATATCTTGTGCTCCACACAGTTTCTCCTACTTGAAATCTATCTCTAACAGCTCCATCAGGGATAAGTTGCGGAGTAAAATAAGTTTGTCCTGGAATACGTAGTGGCACACTATACTCTTCTAAAACATTTTTAATAGTTGTTACACCGCGATACGTAGTTTTTGTGATACTATCAATAGTACTACCACTTAAGTATTCTTGAATAATAAATATTTTTTCATCTTTTGTAACCGGCTTGCCACGTAATTTTGCTCTATGTTCAGCATTTTTACGTTCACGTTCTTTATACTGTTCTAGAATTGTAGCTAGTCTAGTAGTATTGTATGCCATACCAAGTATTTGGCACGCTTCTTTTTTAGAAATAGGTTTTTTACCTATTTCTATAGGTTCAAGAAGTTTTATAACCCTATTAATGTTAGTATCTGTCATACGCTCTTCTTCAAGAGCCGTTTTTCTAGTTCTAGCCAATTATTTCTCCAGTAATAAAAGGCGGCTCTAGGCCGCCATTATTAAGCTGCTTTTTTAAGTACCGAAGTAAAATATACCGCCGCTTTGCCAGTAAGTTTACTCAAAATATCCTCATCAAGAGATCCACCAATAGTGATAATCATTGTTTTAAGTTCAGCAATACTTGCTTCTTTAGATACGCGTTTTGTACCTTCACCGCTTGCAGTTTTAGTAGAGCTGCTAGTTGGATCTTTTTTAACATAGACACCTGCTTGTACAAGCACCATGCGAACACCATTAGGACTCATTTCAATTTCTTCTGCGATATCTTTGATAATTTCAGTAGAACTTTCTGGAGTAGGTTCTGCCTGTTCATACATTGAAATAACTTTTGCTTTAAGTTCATCTGTCCAGCTTGATTGGGTAGCCATAATATTCCTTAGTGTATATTTAAATTTTGTTTAGGGTTTAATGTTTTAATTAAATCTTGTTCTAATAGTTTATTGTACATAGCTTCATTACTAATTACTAGCATATAAAGCAATGCACTTGGGACTAAGCTATCTGGGAGATTATTTAGTTCTGTTTTATTATCTACGCATAATTGTTCCAACTTTGCACGAAACTGTATACTGTATTTTATAGTTTCATGTAATTGAATACTGTCCCATATCCTGAATCTTTCAGACATATTCTACTTTAACATCAGACATATTTTCTGGTTTAAATCTACGATAACTGTGTTTAAGATCAAATTCTGTGATAAGACTCATAGTTTGTTCATACTGAACTCTACGAAGTTCGCTCATTTGCTGCATAAATACAGCAGCATTTTCTTCGTCTAGATTTGTAATATCCCAGCCTTCAATAAATTTACTAGGTGTAATAACTTCTATTACAGCCCGTTTACTAACCTCACCAACATCTTTAGTGTATATAAATTCAACTAGTTTCATGTGATGTTAATCCTCTCTGATTGAAATAATATTATACACTAGGCGGTGTATAAGTTCAATAAAAAATTTTTTAATCTTGTTTAAGCATTTCTCGACTTAGCGCTTCAATAAACGCTATACTTTGTATAGGATTAAAAAGTGGTATAAAAACAATAGGAGCAATTAGTGTACTTATAACGATATATACAGAAGAACTCAAAATAGGATTTCTAGTAAAAGAGTTATTTATACGCAATTCGCGTGCTTCTTGTAGAATAGGCCTGTAATAAAATAGCCAAGAACATATACCAGTTGTTATTGCAAAAACTGTGTATATTATCAAAGCCTCCATGGTAACGGGCCTTGTTTATAATGGGCACGTGCACCAATACTAAAATCTACTCTACTTGTTTGATTAACCTTTATAACTGCCTTAGATTTATTATAAGTATTTAACGCATCTTGTTGAATTTTATGATTGCTATTAAACATGTCCTTATTAACAAATCCAGCAAAATGTTTAAACAATTTAGCTATGTGAACCATACCGGGAGTCCAAAAAGGTTCTTTAGGTGTTTTACGACGATATTTAATATTGTCTATAGCTTTTAGAGCTATTTTATCTTGCGGATGAATTTTTAAATGACGATATAATTTTTTACGCCTGTTAACCTCCCAGATTTTATCTGATCTATATCTGTTCCAGTAGTTTTGATCACTTTTACTACTAGTTTTGCCTTTGGCCATTTACACCTCAATATAATTAATTAGTGATTCTTCACTATCCCACAACCACTGCTGTAGCTCATAAGCATTATCAATGCCGTCAGGCACGTGATCATAATCTAAGAAATGCAACATTGCATCTAGTGGATCACTAGCCCAAATAATTTCTAAATCGATACCATCATCCTGAGGGTGTTGAAAAGCTACTACATATTTTCTTTCTTCTTTCATAGTCCATTTCCTAAATATAGAATAAATATTATAGCAAACTTAACCTTATAGTTCAATATAATTTTTTTATAACAAAAAAACCAGCTTAAGCTGGTTTTGGTGGTGCCCCCTCCGTGAGTCGAACACGGCACCTACCGATTATGAGTCGGGTGCTCTAACCAAGCATGAGCTAAGGGGGCTAAATTCTTTCTAAGACTGTAAGACCATTATTATTGGTTTTATGTAATTTTATTTTCCAGTGATGATTTTTTGATAAAAATTCTAGAATTGCTGGTAGCAATCCTAATTTATCTCTATCTTCGCCTTTAGTACCATAAGTATGAGTATCATGAAAAACTAAATATTTATTGGCTTTATTGCCGTGGATATTTAACTCTTGCTTAAGTTGATCATAAGTGTGCCAAGTATCTATAAATAGTAAATCAGTATTATTAATTTCTAAATTTAATACATCTGCTTGAGTATATGACACATCTCTATTCCGATCTCTAGCATAATCAAATAACTTTTGTACACTAGTATCTAAACTAAGATGATAGGCTTTTATAGTATTTATTTTACTAGCTAAAAATGCTCTTGTACTCTGGCCATCTCTGGTTCCAAATTCAGTAACAGAATTACACTGATCAGCTAATTCTTTTAATATAGGCAAATGTTCATTGATATCAGTAGATTTATTACAAGCACTAACATATTCTAGATCTATTAGATCAGTAATAACAGGTGACTTTGGTAATAAATATTCTTTTACGGCTGGCAATAGAAATATCTGTTGTGGTAATAAAGATTCTGGATATAGTTTTAGTACTGTGTCTAATTCACCACTAGGCGAAATCATACCCTCAACTGGTTCTTGATCGTGAAAATCTTCAATAGAAGAACTACTATAACTATTGCCTAGTATGTTTTGAAATTTATCATTGTAGTGTGTAAAATTTTTACGTTTTAAATTTCTATGATATTTTTTGCCCATCCAACTAAAATGCCAACCTAAATCTTCTACACGTTTAGAGTCGTGATGTAAATATCTAATTGGAAAAGGATTATTAATATTAGATCTAATTTGTGTAGGAGTTGCTTTTTTTAGTTGAATTTTTGTTGCCATAAATAAGGCACCATCCCACAATTTAGGATGGCCTGCGGTTTTGTAGACTCTAAGATTTGCGCAACCTTCTAGGTGTACAAGAGGTACTTTAATAATAACATCTTGATGTGCTAATACTGTAGCACCTAACCATTGTAGATGTTTAGGATCAATTATTTCATCACTGTCACTAACTAAAAATAATGTATTATCACTGTAATTATCCAGTATAGATAATAGTGAATCTTTTTGCATGCGTTCTCTTGTTCTAGCACGAATAGATATTTTATTTTTATTATCTTCATAACAATTAAAAATATCTATTAATTCTACTGGAAGTTTATCTTCTTCTGGAATATCAATCCTAATTACTTGAATTTTTTTACCTGGTAAATTAAGTTCTTTAATTCGTTCTTCTAGTTTATATTCAATAGATATACCACTGTGGGTTTTATTAGATTCGCAAATTATAAATTTATCTACATAATCTTTTAAAATATTAATTCTTAATTCTAATAATTCTTTTCCTGTGCCGTCAAAGTAAGGAAAAAAGTCAATAATTTGCATAATTAAAACCCTAAATATTTACTTCTTGCAAAAAATATATCAAAAAAACTCATTTTTAATTCAATATCTGGCTTATTAAATGGATGCTTATAAATATCTAACCAATGCCAACCAGGTCCCCACTTCTTATTCATATAAGCATGTTCATTTAAAAGTCTAGCATAATCTATTTTTTCTTTTAATTTTGGATCAACACGAAAAGTTTGACCACCACTTTGGGCATAGTCCATTGTTTCACCATGATAGTATGGTAATTCAACAGAACTCTTTTTTATCGGATCAATAATTGTTCTTATTAAGTAATCTATATCTTCTGAATATGCAGGATATAAATTTTCATCAAATAAACCAAATTTATGTACTGCCCAGTCTTTTATTAGAAATACATCCCAACAACCTAGAGTAATTATGCCGCCATTTCCGGGGGATACATAGTGTTCTGCTTTACTAAATACTATACCAGTTTCCGGATCACTAGCTTTTTCAACCATAGTCTTTAACCAACCAGCGGTAAATGCTATATCATGATTCGTTATTATCCAATATGGAGCCATCAAGTAACATTTAATTATTAAGTTCCAGGCTCCAGCACAACCAATATTACCAGGAAAATTTGTTAAACTTATTTTTTTAATAAATTCTTTTTTAGTTTGTACTAACTGCTCTAGTTGAGCAGTAGTTTTTTCATTAGCACTATTATTAACTATAAACAAATTATCTACTGGATAATCTATACTATTAATTAATCTTTCTAACCAATGAACACCATTAACTATGGGTACACCTATTACTGGTATAGACTGCATATTTATGATACCTAGAATTGGTACTCAATAACAGATTCGAACTGCTGACCCTAGCCGTGTAAAGGCTATGCTCTACCGCTGAGCTAATTGAGTACTGAAATATTTTTTATATGGAGCGGCAAATCGGCTTCGAACCGACAACATCCTGCTTGGAAGGCAGGTACTCTACCATTTGAGCTATTGCCGCATGGAGCGGGTAATGGGACTTGAACCCACGACATCAACCTTGGCAAGGTTGCACTCTACCAGCTGAGTTACACCCGCAATATTTTTATTTTTACTTTTAAAAATTTATGCTCATCGATATACCAACAAATATATAATCTAGGTACTTCATGAGCAATAAATTGTACTGTTTTATTCGTCCCAACTATCATCAGTGTTATTAGCTTCTTCTTCTTTGTTGTCACTTAAGACTACAAGACTAACACCAGTATGGTTAGCTAGTTCATCAACTAGAGCTGCAATATTTCGTAGAAGATCAACGTGATCATAGTGATCATTTTCATCACACTCAAAACTAACACTCATTCCTGCATGTTTAAACTCTAGTTCCATGTTATTCCTTTAAATTTGTTTAAACTTTTAATTATAGTGGGAATTTTTGGTAACAAGGAAATTCCCAGAACCCCGATCAAGTTTTAAGCGGCTAGCTTAAATTCCTGATAAAAATGCTCATCATTTGCATTTATTTTAATTTGCTTCTTTTACGGAGATCGCCTGCCGAGTTGTCCACTGCAATACTATTTACCCCGTCGAATCTAAGTCGGGCCCATCAGAAGCACACTAACGTATAAGTTTGCAACCTTATACTAACCCGCGGAAGCTGTACCGGTATAAGTCCGCATTTATGTATTAAGTGGCAGTGCGCTTTTGGTGGACCCGGCGAGGAACTGCCCCCCGCGTCCGCAGTAAGTTTCTATTAGCTTCATACAACTATAACTTGGTGCCCTTTGACAGAATTGAACTGCCAATTGATGATTACAAATCAACTGTTATACCATTTAACTAAAAGGGCTTTAAAGTGCAATCTTTTGATTTTGACAAAGTTCTTCAAAACAATCCCATAACTTATTAAACTTTACTTCATAAATAGTTTCTAAGCCCAGCAAATAATTTGTAATCTGATCTTGGCTTGGTTTACCCTCTAAGATTAATTCGTTTAAGTATTTAATTTCGGTAGTAATTTCCCAGTTTTTGAGAATTAGTTGCTCTAGGTCAAATCTAGTATATTTCATTGATTTAATATAAATTTTAATCTGTCAGCTGCATAGCTTGCAGCAAAAGCATCTGGTTTAATTAAAGCTTCAACATCGCAAGTACCTCGAATATAGCCTATAGCTTGTTGCACTACTTGATTACTAGCATAGCACTCCTGTGGATTAAGGTCTAGGTGTATTTCGACATGACGATCCTCAATTACATCTTTTAGTTCTAAGTAAATTTCGCTAACTTTATAGACTTCAGTCATCAATCTAATACTAGGCCTATTCTTCTTTTGATCATAGTCACGTTCACGAACATGATAACCAAATATTTTACAACCGTGTTTGCCGTCTATGTGTACTACGATAGCCACAGTATAGTCAGCCCACCAAATCTTCTCGTGCTGACTTCGCTCGCTATCTGCGCCTAAGTAGATCCTACTCTCCTGACTAGTTTGCAGAATATAATTTTTTACTTCCTTAATGTCAAAAGGTTTCATATTATTCTCGTACTGTTCTAGCATGGCTACTAACAAGTAGCCATATTAAAATACTCTTATAAAGAATATTTTAATATGGCGATGCGTATGGGATTTGAACCCATGATCTCTGCCGTGACAGGGCAGTACATTTGGCCAGCTATGCTAACGCATCTAGTATGGGGCTTCTAGTTGATTTACTATATATGTATAAACCTGTTTACGACCGTCACTAGTATTCCACAAATCGTCAGGTATTTCTCCATCGAACGCACGATTAGGGCTATTCCACCAGCGTTGAACTAGCTCGTCAGTGCCTAGTAGTGCTTTTAATATATCGTTTACTTTTTTGTCCATATTATTCCTTGGTAGGGATGAAGGGAGTCGAACCCTCATACTTTGCAGCGACAGATTTTAAGTCTGTTGTGTATACCATTCCACCACATCCCTGATGTTAAACTTCTATAGTGCCATGACTGTATAGAATATATACACGATTATAGCTGCTGTATAAATATTCAATATCGCGAATACTGCAATATGGCCCGTTTTCAATACGAAAGTCTTTACCCGAGTGCCAATCGCTAATAACTTCTTCTCTAGTTTGCCAACATTTTCGCCAGGGGGCTGGTTTTAAATATAGGTTGTCAAGTAGTTGTTGAACAGCCATTTGCTTTCCCTTACCGAGTAAAATAATATTATACACCGTAAAGCAGAATAAGTCAAGTGTAAAAATTTTATTGCGGGCACTTTGCCCGCAATAATTACTTACTATTTACAAAGCTATATAGTTTCTTAGCCTGTTCAATAACATCTTCAAAAGTATACATCTTAGGAGTAAACTCCTGATATTTTTGCATTATATCTTGACCGCTTTTAGCCATTTCTTCAAATGCTCGCCTTGTAAACTCTGTATTGACTTCAAACTGTTTGTCTAGATAATCTTTGCTCATTTTAAGTAATTGAGCCCGAATTTCAAAAGGATTCATATTATTCTCCGTGATGTGTGTGTTGCCAGTTTTTTTTAACTAGACTGGCTACTAGTTCGTGCCAAAGCGAATCGCATGTTCACGGAGGTATTGACGATAGGCTACTGAAGCCTTGTCGGCCGCACAATGTAGTTCCAAACTTTGCTCAAGTGGCAGGCATTTGGGTTGTTGCGATTCTACAATCGGTAGATCTTGAGCAAATATTTGGTCCTGAAACTCGAGCAAAGTATCGTCGCTTGTTTCGAGATCAAAAAGCGCTAAACGGAACCACACCGTAGAACTTTCTGGTTCGTGAGGGCAGATGAATAAGGCGATGCCATCTCTCTGCTTGCCTTTATAAAGCGCGGCCTGAAAGGGGGCCCTTACTTCGTAGCGATAGTCGACAAGCGCAGCTTCGCTCGCATCCGCGCTAGTCTTTGGTTGCCAGACCTGCGCGCTTTCAACAACGAGACCCCAGGCATCATGCACCACACGGTAATCCGGGATCTCACAATGATCACGATGGCCTAGCAAGTGCTCATGTACAAAGGCAAAGTGCCCCATATCTAGAAAATTTTCGACAATTCGTGGTGCGGAAGCTTTTACCTTATAAGGACCGCAAAGCAAATGTCGCCTCGACAAATCCGCTTCAGCCTCAAACAATGGCATTTGAGCATTGCCCTTAGCAATCCAGACCAGGCCAAATTCAATCCGAACATCATAACGATGTAATCGGAATGACTTGGGCGGGCTAAAATAGGGTAATGCCGGCACCTCGGTGCACTGCCCTTGCTGGTCAAAGCACCAACCGTGATAGGCACATCGAAGCTGTCCGCCCTCGATACGACCTAGAGAAAGTGCTGCCCCTCGGTGCGGGCAGCGATCGACCGCTGCATGGATGAGCCCTTGATCGAGATCGCGCCACAGCACTACCTGTTCGCTTAATAGCACAGTCGTTACCAGTTCACCTGGTGAGAGACTATCGGCACGCCAGACCGGATGCCAATAGCCCCATTCAGCAGCTATGCCCATTTATTTACCGCTTGGAACTTTACCTTCGACGCCTTCTACAAAGAAGTCGATCTTGCTTTTCCAAGCGTCATCAGCTACCTTATCCTTCGATAAAACTACTTTACCGGTGTTGTCTTTGATTGGGCCTTTAAATACAGCAAAAGTTCCTGCCTTGAGTCCAGACTTGACTTCGTCAACACGTTTACGAGCTGCTTCAGGTACTGAGTCTGGTACTTTGATCAAGTCATTAGCGCCTTCTTTAGTGCCCCATTTTGTGTCACTGGTCTTCCATGTACCACTAAGAACGTCATTTACTGCTTTTTCATAGTATGGACCCCAGTTTACAATGGCTGAGCCTAGGTGTGCCTTGGTAGCAAAGGCACTCATGTCACTATCCCAACCAAAAGCATACTTACCATTCTTTTCAGCAGTTTGTAGCACTGCGGTACTGTCAGTATTCTGTAGCAATACATCAGCCTTTTGATTAATCAGTGCCTGTGCTGCCTCTGACTCCTTAGGCGGATCAAACCAAGTGTTTATCCATACTACTTTAGTAGTAACTTTAGGGTTAACACTTTGTGCACCTAGTGTAAAAGCATTGATATTACGTAAAACTTCTGGAATAGGAAAACTACCAACAAATCCTAGTGTATTAGTTTTTGTCATGGTACCAGCAACTACACCTGCCATATATGCATCTTCATAGAATTTAGCTTCGTATACGCTAAGATTGCTACTAGTTTTATATCCTGTGGCATGTTCAAACTTAACATCAGGGTGGTCTTTTGCTACCTTTTCCATTGCATCACCAAAACCAAATGATGTAGCAAAGATTAGTTTATTGCCTTGTGTTACTAAGTCACGAATGACACGTTCTGCATCAGCACCTTCGGGCACCTTTTCCACAAAAGTGGTTTTGATCCTATCACCAAACTTCTGCTCGATATGTTTGCGTCCATTATCATGTGCAAAAGTCCAGCCAGCATCACCTACTGGCCCTACATAGATAAATCCAACTTTAAGAGGTTCTGCTTTGGTAACTTCTACCGCTTTAGCTGGAGCTGGTTCTTCTTTTTTAGTGCCGCAGCCAGCTAGTGTGAATGCAACTGCTGCGGCTAGTGCTGTGTGTATAACTGTACGTTTATTCATCTATTACATTTTTCCTGGTTTTTTCCGGCCTGGTTTTTTCATTGGTTTGTAACTCATTTGTAAGTTTCCTTTTTCTAGCGTATATTGCTCGTTCTGCTGCTTTACAACTGCCAAGTGTATCAAATTGGCAATCGCCCTTTTCTCCATACTTATACTTACCATTACTACATTTATAACAAGGCATTATAGTGGTTCTATTTTAGTTAGAGTACTTACCTTGTGTCCTACAATAGTGTCAGTAGGTTTATACTTACCATTACTATCGGGCCTATACACACGAATAAGAGCGCCAGGATCTTCTTTAGTACCAGTAATTTTAAAACTACTGCCAGGTACGTTAGCTTCACCACTAGTAATTATTCTAGTAACTTTACCACGTGCAGTGCCACCACTACTATTCCAACTAACACTGTCACCACGTTTTACAGTGCCAGCTTTGGCTTTATTAAAAGATTCTAATATGCCATTATAAAACTCTAATTCATATAATTTATTCATATTAATTCTCTGTATTGGTATAGGCTTTGTAAAGTTCAACATATGCTTTATCAAACTCTTCTGGTGTACAGTTAGTATCGTAGTACACTAGTTTATAAAGTTGATCTTTACTTAGATTCATATCATATTTTAAATACCAAAAAATACTTTGTAGAATATTATACATTATAGGTAGTTCTCTACAAATTGACTACTAGCAAGATTTTTTTGTTTGCTTTCACACATAATGTCAGCCCACTCATTGTGAATAGCCGCCCAACTATTTACTCTACTGTTCCAGTAGTAGTCGCTGTGTGCTCGCAACTTAGCTGATGTGAAACCCATACTTGTAAGTAATTTGTAGTCGGGTAGTTCATCTCTTGCATGTTCGACAAGCACATCTTCTCTGGATACTGAATAGTGTATAACTGGTCTAATACCTCTCCACGAATCTTTAACCACTCTGATTCGTTCATCGTCTGGCTCAATATATTCTCCCTTAGTATAAATCCAGTGGTGATGTATATCTAAAACTAGGGCACAGTGATCTACCAACTCTAAGCTGTGCTCTAGACCCCAAGTATATTCGGCATTTTCAATAGTTAAAATATTGCGTGCTTCTGGACTTAACTTTCGAATGGCGTCCATAATTCCTTGTGGCCCCCGCTTGCCTCCAATATGTACATTACACTTAAAGTCTTGAAATAATTTACCGTAACCCATATAGCGGGCGATGTCAGTGTGATACTCAAACTCAATAATACTATTATCAACAATTCCATCATTTTCACTAGCCAATACGCAAAATTGTCCTGGGTGGAAAGAGAGGCGTACATCTTTGCCGCGTGCTATATCACCTACTTTAGCAAGGTGTGTTTCTAGGTATTTTATTACATCGTTTTCAAAGTAAAACCACATCCAGTCTTGGTGAGTATAAACTGGAAATAAATCACTGCTCAATCTAAACTGACGTTGATTTTTAGGTAAGTTACCTATCCATTCTATCTGTCGCTTTAATGTTTCGCAATTGTTGTGAATAATTGTCCATAATTTTTCTACTGCTCGATCTCGAGCTTGACTATTAAGATATGTAAGAGTTGTAGTAGTTGTATTTAATTTTTTATCTGGTTTATTGTGCTCTGTTTGAATTTTGCAAGCAAAGCCTACACGTTTTATACTTGTATCAAATGTATGCATATTATTGTGGCCAACGATTAATTGGGCACTTATTAGTTAGTCGTTTATTATATATTGCTACTATTTTTTCTGTTTGTTGACACGTATCCATTACTCTGTTGTAACTAATACAACTTTTGCAAATTTTTATACGTACCGCATAGAGTGTTTGTTGTTGTTCCATATTGTTCTGGTACCCACGGTCAGATTCGAACTGACACGACCTTCGTTCTAAGCGAAGTACCTCATACCAATTGGGTTACATGGGCAATTATTTAATTGATACAATAGTTTCCTGTTCTATCATTTTTATGATATCTTTAGTTAATTTATACTCTCGCTCAATCCATAAAAGTTTTTCATGTATGATTTCTAATTGTTCGCGGTAATAGGCTAACTGCTTTTCCTTTTGTTCCTTAATAGCATATACGTCTTGTAATAATACTATTTTACTCATCGCTTAATATTTGCTTTATAATTGCGTAAATATTCAGCATCTAGTGATGCATAAGCACGAAACTTGTCTTTACCGTATGTATCATAGGTTTTATTGGCAATTTTTTCTAAATTTAGCAAAGTTTCAATATCAAGAGAAGAAAATCGCCACAAGTAGGCATCAACTAAAAATTCACGCGTATATCCAGCCATGTTAGACTCCTAGAATAAGTAACTATTATACCACTTCTAGGGCTGTAAGTCAAGATAATAATTTTTTAACGGAAAAACTTGTGTACAAATTTACAGGCCAATCAACTTAACACAGTAGTTACAAATAGGATTCTCATCTAGATCCGGCACTAAGTTTTTAGACCACATACCGCAATGTGTACACTGATCTATATGTTTAGTAAGTTTATCTAAATTTATTTCACTAATATCTACTCCAAGTTCTTGGCAAACTTGTAGTAGATTTTTATGACTTTTATGTAAGTTATTTACTAATTGTTGGTACATTTGGTTTATAACGATCATCCAAGTGTGGATGAGTTTTTTCAAATTCTAATAAGAACATAATACAGCAAGCTGCATGTGCAAGATGACTTAAGCCACTTTCAGAGTCACGATCTTCACCGTCGTTGTAGGCCATAATATGCCTCATAGCTGCTGCTAGTGGTCGTGACCAAGCAAAACCGTCACGCCAATTATGTGCATGGTACTTTTCTGCACCAAATTTTAGCACTGCTGTTATTTGTAACATTGCTTCTGTGCTGAGCAGGTTAACAGGTAGTTTGTCACTATCAAATTTCATTGCTGAACCAGACTTAGGATAGTTAACTGTTGGCTTTTTACCTATTGCACTAAGATTGCCCCAGTCAACGGGAGTGTTATAGTGCTCTGGTTTAGGGTCAGTATTGCTTAATTGATATATTTGTTTAAAATCTAAAGGTGACAAATATGTTGGATTAATTTTTGTTAGATCAAAATTAATGGTATCAACAGAATTAGAAGTATTTAAATTACCTGTGTTTGCAGCCATATTGTCAAAAGACATTTGAGAAAAATTTTTTGGTTTAGACATAATAGATAAAAGGGGGCATTTGCCCCCTAGGTTAGTTAATACTAATTTGTTTAGGTTTTTTATTTTCAGGTACAAGATGTTCTAGATAAATATTTAGCATACCATCTTTATAATCTGCGTGTTTAATTTTAATATGGTCTTGTATATATAAGTTCTTCTCAAAATTACGCATTGCTAATCCTCTATACAGGTATTGTCTACCTGCTTGCTCCGTTTTTTGACCGCGGATTGCCAATGTGTTTTCGTGAAGCTCTACTGTTAGTTCGTCTTTAGAAAATCCAGCAACGGCTAACTCTACAAGCCAATTATCTTCATTAAGCTTTAACACATTATGTGGTGGATAAGTTTTTGTACTAGCGCGAACATTATCTAGTTGATTAAAGATTCTATCGAATCCAATAAGTGCATGATTTACAAAATCTAATTGTGTCATAATATTTTCTCCTTAAAATTCAAGCAAGATTAATGAAGGGGTTTTACTAGCTTACCTTCTAGCTAGCCTCTGAATTATTTTGAGAAACCCTCAGTAAAGGGATTTTTAATCTCAGCATCTAGTTGTCCCAACACTATTACTGTAGCTGTTTTTGATACTAGATTTTGACACATTGAGTTGTTTATAATATATACGCGGTCAGTGTGCAAACACCGCATTAATTTGGTATAACATTAAACACCTTAAAACCTAACAGATACACCCATACCAGCTGCGTTTTCTTCAATTAAAATTCTTTGAAATTGTTACGGAAATAATATTATAGCAAAGAAAATAAAAATTTTCAAGATAAATTTTTTCTGGGTTTAAGCAATGCCCCTGGATCGCGTTTTCCTTTGACTTCACCTAATATATTATAGTCAATGTCTTTTTTAACTAATGAACTAAGGGGGAATCTCTTGCAGTAGTCTTCATAAACTGGTAATAAAGTATTAACTATTAGATGTTCTAGTTCCGTTGTGTAGTTAATAATTTTAGACATTTTATTCCTCCATTTCTTATATTATAGCAGTTAGGCAAACTTTTGTCTAGTAGAATTTTTTGCATGTTGGCGCAGACCGTCTAATATTTGTACTTGAAAATTTTTTATCAATATTGTATAATAAAATATTCAACTCTACAGATAAAGGAACGTAAATGTATCTAGCCAAAATAGCTTTAGCTATTTTCCTGGCTTGTAGTTTATTTTTCCCTAGTACATCATTAAGCATACAAAATATAGTTTATTTTTCCCTAGTACATCATTAAGCATACAAAATATTTCACTTAATATAAATTACATAATAAAACATAATCAACGAGATTTAGAATGTTTAGCTAAGAATATATATTTCGAAGCTAAAGGGGAGAGTTTGACAGGAAAAATAGCAGTTGCACAAGTAACGCTAAATCGTGTGTTGCATAAAGAAGAGTTTAATAAAACTATTTGCGGTGTGGTATACCAAAAAAACCAGTTCAGCTGGACTGCCTATAAAAATATAATAGTTCGTGACCAAAAACAATGGAGGGATTCATTACATATAGCTAAAGGTATTTTGCAAGGCAAACTATTTTTAAAAGGATTTGAAGCGCTATATTTTCATGCTAGTTATGTAAAACCTACTTGGAGAACAACAAAGCGATATGTAAGAACTATCGGTAAACACATATTCTATATTTAATTTACGGGGCAGAAGCTAAATTTTTAGCTTGTTGCCCCTTTGCTTTAGTGGTATAATATATAATATTTTAATTTAAATAATTAACAAAAATGCATACAGCACACATTTGGTGGTCAACACCAGACATTGATAAAAATATTGCACAAATTGCACGTGTAAGCAATCCAGAAAATCAAATGAATCAAGATTATAGTGGCCTGTTACGTTATATGATCCGAGAAGGCCATGTTAGTCCATTTGAAATGGTTAATGTTTGTATGGAAATTAATACAACACGCGACATTGGTCGTCAAATATTACGCCATAGGTCGTTTAGTTTTCAGGAGTTTTCGCAAAGGTATCAAGTGGTTCAAAAACTTGGTCAACTAGACACAACCAGAGAACCTAGACTGCAGGATCGTAAGAATCGTCAGAATAGTATACCACTAGATTATACTATAGATAGTGATCGCATATTAGCTACACAGTGGGAAAATAGACTTAAAACTATTGCAGAAACTATACAACAACACTACGATTGGGCTATTAATGCAGGTATTGCTAAAGAACAAGCACGAGCATTATTACCTGAAGGACTAACACCTAGTCGCATGTATATGAATGGTACATTACGTAGTTGGATATTCTATTTAAAACAACGATTAGATAGTAGTACACAAAAAGAACATAGATTAATAGCTCAAAGTGCCTATAAACAATTATGTTTAATTGCCCCTATAACAATGCATGCGTTTTTTGAGGAAAACATCTAGTGGAATTAATGAATTTGTTTCCAACGCCAGTGGCATTTTTTGATTTACCTAGGCCAATTACTACTACTGAAAATAATTATATACAAGAATTAGAAACCCGTACAAATATGGGAAATACTACTAGTGTTAATAACTATGTATTGTCTAACAAATCTTTACAAGAACTTAAACAATTTTTTACTAATTGTTTAGAGGAATATATAACTAACATTTATAGTCCCAGTAGTCCATTAAATGTAAGAATTACTCAAAGTTGGGTAAACTATACAAGTCCAGGACAATATCATCATAAACATCAACATCCTAATAGTTTTATTAGTGGAGTTTTTTATGTAAAAACTAATAGTGCTAGTGATAGAATTTATTTTTATAAAGATCTATATCAACAATTAAAAATAATTCCTAAGGAGTACAATGTTTATAACAGCGAAAGTTGGTGGTTTGAAGCAACTCAATATAGGTTAATGTTATTTCCTAGTAGTCTTACTCATATGGTTCCTACTGTTAGTGAAAATAGTGCTACAAGAATCAGCATAAGTTTTAATACATTTCCTGTTGGACAAATAGGCAGCAAAAATGAACTAACTGAATTATTTTTAGATGAATTATATGTACAAGTATAAACTTTGGATTAAGGTTAATGACTACCAAACTATAAATGCCTATATCTGGGCAGATGATGATTATAGTGCTAAAATGTTAGGCGAAGCACAGTATGGTTTTGGTAATGTATTAAATTATACAAGGATAGACTAATGTTAAATATAACAGATAAGGCTTATAAACAAATAGAATCAGTTATGATAGAAGAAAATACTACAGATGCCTTAAGAGTATTTATACAAGGTGGTGGTTGTTCAGGATTTAACTATGGTTTTACATTTGATGAAAACCAAGCCGAAGATGATTTTGTTATGGAAAAAAATGGTATCCGGGTACTAGTAGATGCTATGAGCATGAGTTATTTGCAGGGAGCTGAAATAGATTTTAAAAAAGACCTTACTAGTGCGGAGTTTATTATAAAGAATCCAAATGCAACCAGTACATGTGGTTGTGGCTCATCATTTTCTGTGTGAGGTAAATATGGAATTAACTAACACAATTTCTTTTCCTACTTATAATAAAACAGCATTAGATATTAATTCCGCTATGGCTAGTGTATACAAACATATGGCTTTAGCTATACTTGTAAGTATGCTAGTTTCTTTTAGTGTTTCATCCGTACCCGCTCTTATGGCATTCTTCTTTACAGGTTGGATAAAATATATAATTATCTTTTTACCGTTATTAGCTGTAATTGGTATAGGTATAGTTTTAAATGCTAATCCACCAAAGGAAGTAGCATTATTAATGCTTTTAGGATTTGCAGTATTAATGGGTCTTAGCTTTGCAACTATTTTTGCTGTATATAATATGGGCTCAATAGTATCTGCATTTTTTAGTGCATCTATACTATTTTTTATTATGAGTGCTTACGGTTACTTTACTAAGAAGTCTCTTGATTCGTTGGGTAAATTTCTTTTTGTCGGACTTATTTCTATCATTATTGCTAGTATTGTTAATATTTTTATTGGTAGTACAGTTACTCAAATGGTTATTAGTGCTCTAGCTGTTATTATTTTTACGGGGCTTACTGCCTATGACACACAGAAAATTCGCGAAATGATAATGTATAGCAATGAAAGAAATGTAGAAGTAATTGGAGCACTAACATTATACTTAGATTTTATTAATATCTTTTTAAGTTTACTACAATTATTTGGAGGTAAAAAAGAGTAATGGCTTACTCCACACAAGTTCTAGATCATTATGAAAATCCTCGCAATGTAGGATCATTCTCCAAAGAATTAAAAAGAATTGGTACAGGTATGGTAGGAGCTCCAGCCTGTGGTGATGTAATGAAATTACAAATACAAGTCGATGAGCTGGGTATTATTACAGACGCTAAATTTAAAACATATGGTTGCGGTTCAGCAATTGCAAGTAGTTCGCTAGTTACGGAGTGGATTAAAGGAAAAACTTTAGACGAAGCGTCGACTATTAAAAATACACAAATTGCTAGAGAGTTGGCACTTCCTCCTGTTAAAATTCACTGCTCAATTTTAGCAGAAGATGCTATAAAAGCTGCAATAAAAGACTATAAAGAAAAAAATAATGTTCTTTAAGTTATATTAAAAGCAATTAGTGTTAGGAACTAAAAATGAATATAATATTATACACTTATGATTTTGAGCCTATTACTGTTATAAATTTACCCTCGTGGCTGTTAGAAACAATAGAACGAGATGGTAAAGCTAAAGTTGCTATAAAAAGACCAATTACTGCCGACTTTATAGAAAAAGTAGCAGTTGGCTCAGTTGAGGGGCCTGAAACAGTTACTATAGAAATTAAAAAATTACGTTGGCATGATGGGCATCTTAAGTCTATATATGTTACTAAAGATGAAGTTTTAGCACTAACATTAAAACCAGAATGGCTACCTGGACAACGACTACAAATACAAAGTCTTCAAGGAGCTATTGGTTGGTTAGGTAAACAACTAAGGAATCAGATGCGTAAAAATAATCTTGACGGCCATGCTTAAACAGTCTATAATAGATTTTTATTTAGTCAGGGCCAGCCATGAAAAAATACTACAACAGTAAACTTCCAAAACTACAGCCACCACCAGGTCGTGAAACTCCGCGAATTCCTAGTCGTGATAGTGGTGGTGGCATAGGTGCTAAGCGTGAATCGCCAAAATATACTGGTGGTAATATCATCGGTATTGCTACACTCCACAAATCAAATGCTATACCAGTGTTTTCCGTACAAGAAGCTAAGGACATTAGCGCGATGCGTAGATAATACAAAGCTAATGAAAAAATAGATGTAGGGAGTTAGTAATGAACATACCTGTACAAAAAAAATTTATTAATTGGTTTTATAACAAGCCTTTTCCTAATCATGACAGCAAGCGTAATCGTAATGCATTTTTAGATGAAATTAGATGAAATGTTAAAGTGCAATAATATTACTCATGATACAATACAGTATTGGGTACAAGAAGCATTTCATCAAGGTGCACAAGCACAACGAGAATTAGACAATGAAAAATGACGTTGCATTAATGTTAACAGATATACTTCCACCACTAGTGCAAACTCAGCAAGATTTAAAAAATAAAGTATACAGATTGGAACAAGAGATTATGGAATTAAGGCAGTTAGTGCATCAATTAATACAACCAGTACAACCAGTACAATCCCTAAAGTATAGGGATTGCTCTGTATGCGGTATAACCGCAGAACGTAGTATTGATTACATATGTCCACACTTTACTTGTCCATTACGAATACCTATTACTAGTGTACAACCAGCTGTATATTTAAACTTAAACAAAGATTTAGCATAAGGAATTAACATGAAGGTAATTATTAACTCATACAATAACTGGTTTGGTCCATATCAGTTAGCTGAATTGCTTTGTTGGTGGGTTAAGAAAGTACCTGATAGTGATGGTATTTTAGACAAGCCACAGTGGGTACACAATTTTGGTGAGTGGCTTGCTGAGCGCAAAGATGGAAGCAATACTGTATTACACAAATTCTTACTGTGGGTAGACAGTAAAAAAACTCGTCGTACTTATGTACGTATAGATCGTTGGGATACTTGGTCAATGGATCATACCCTAGCTACTATTATTGTGCCTATGCTTAAGCAGCTTAAAGCTACTAAGCACGGTGCGCCACAGGTAAATGATAGTGACGTACCAGAACACTTGCAGAGCACTAGTGCACCAGCTAAGGATAACGAGTGGGATATTGATGACAATCACTTTAAACGCTGGGACTGGGTACTTGACGAAATGATTTGGGCGTTTGAACAAAAAATCGATGATACTGGCGACGATAAGTTTTATACTCATCCTACAGAAGATGAAAAGCGTGGCAAGAGCTTTCAGGAGCAGCTTAAGTTGATTAAAATTGATCGTGAAGGTTTAGACCTTTGGCAAGAGCGTAAAAGTAACGGTTTTAGACTGTTTGGAAAATATTACGAAGCATTGTGGGATTAAGTATAAATATTACTTGCTGTTAAGATTGATAAGATTTAAGATTTTAATCTTGACATAATCAATCAATCGGCCTATAATATTATACATTGACTGAACACAAATCACCGTTCGTCTAGCGGTCTAGGACATCGCCCTTTCACGGCGAAGATCATGGGTTCAAATCCCATACGGTGTACCAAACATGGAGATCGGGCGGCATTGGCGACCGCAGCTGACTGTAAATCAGTACTCTATGAGCACGGGGTTCGAATCCCTGGATCTCCACCACATAATTCCGGTGTAGTATAATGGCAGTGCGACGGTCTCCAAAACCGTTAGTGGGGGTTCGATTCCCTCCACCGGAGCCAATTTAGGAAGGCTGGCCGAACGGTAAGGCAGCGGATTGCTAATCCGTACAACGTGTTAAAATGTTGACAGGGTTCGACTCCCTGGCTTTCCGCCAAAACTAATCGCGGGATAGAGTAGAGGAATCTCGTTAGCCTCATAAGCTAAAGGTCACAGGTTCGAATCCTGTTCCCGCAACCAATCCAGATTAGCTCAGTTGGTAGAGCAAACGACCGATAATCGTTAGGTCAGTGGTTCAAGCCCACTATCTGGAACCAAATATTTTTTGGTGTGACTATGGTGTAATGGTAGCACTAGACATTGTGAGTGTCTCGGCTTGGGTTCAAATCTCAATAGTCACCCCAAAACGTATTCGCTGCTTAAACTAGTGTAGTCATAGCACGAGCTGACCGTCGTTCAAAGGATAGGACAGCACTCTTCTAAAGTGCGAATGGGGGTTCAATTCCCTCCGGTCGGGCCAAATAACTCGGATTAGTTCAGCCTGGTTAAAATGCCTGCTTTGGGAGCAGGAGGTCGTAGGTTCGAACCTTATATCCGAGACCACTATAATGTTTAAAAATAATTTTTATTTAACCAATTTTGCTTATACTAACATAGAATTTACTAGTAGTATACTAAACATATTTGATAGAAATAGACCTACTAGTGTGTGGAATTGTCGAGTAGAGAGTAGTCATCAATTAGACTATAAACCACAAGTTCCTACTAATTTAGTAGAAGTATTAAATAATAAAATTGCGGAGTTTTCTGTTACTAAACTTGGTAGTATATTTAAAAATTTACCTATTACAGAAATTTGGTATAACATATATACTTATGGCATGTACCAAGAAACGCACAGTCATGAAGATAATGCTTTTGCAGGAATATACTTCTTAGAATTTAACGCTAATGAACATACTGCACCTATATTCTACAATCCAGTATTTTATAGTAATTTTCACAGCCCTGCATTTAAGCACATAGAAGAAATAGTGTATCAACCACAAATAAATACTGGAACACTAATAATATTTCCTGGTAATATTCCACATGAAGTACCACAACAGACTTCACATAAGCCTAGAATAAGTATTAGTTTTAATATTTTGGTTGATTTAAAAGAATATTTTGTAGAATATATGCGTTCAATTAAATAATAACGTGAGGATGGCTGAGTGGTCCAAAGCAACAATCTGCAAAATTGTCAAGTCGTGGGTTCGAATCCCACTCCTCATTCCACTGTTACTAGATATATCATATTAAAATCACCTAGCGTTGACGCTCTAGTCGTAGAGGTCAACGCCTTTTTGCGTTTAGGTTGGCAACCGCAGGGTGGAGTTGCCAAAAATGATCAATTATTTTTACAAGCAATGATTCAATACAAAGAGGTTAAATGAAACGATTACTATCACTCATCGTAGGACTAGGCATCAGCTTAGCAGCAACTGCACAAACTATTACAGGAGCAGGTGCTACATTTCCCTATCCTGTTTATGCTAAGTGGGCAGAAACATATCAAAAGCAGACTGGAGTACAGCTTAACTATCAATCAATTGGAAGCAGTGGCGGCATTCGTCAGATCAATAGTAAAACAGTAGCCTTTGGTGCCACTGACGCACCAGTAAAAGGAGAAGATTTAGATCGATTGGGCCAAGTACAATTTCCTGCTATCATCGGTGGCACGGTGCCTATTATAAATTTGGATGGATTCCGGCCAGGTGAACTCAAAATTACAGGACCAGTGCTTGCTGAAGTATATCTCGGCACCATTACAAAATGGAACGACGCCAAACTTGCGGCACTAAATCCAGGTAAAAGGTTACCAGACCAGATTATTACTGTAGTTCATCGTGCTGATGGTTCAGGCACTACTTTTAACTTTACTGATTACCTTAGTGAAGTCAGCCCAGAGTGGAAAGAAAAGATGGGCAAAGGTGCTGCTGTAAAATGGATTCCAGCCACAGCAGTAGGTGGCAAGGGTAATGAAGGTGTTGCTGCCAATGTAAATCGCATTAAAGGATCCATTGGTTATGTAGAGTATGCCTATGTTAAGAAAAATAATATGACATTTCTGCAATTACAAAATAAGGCCGGTAACTTTGTTGCTCCAGATGACCTAACATTTGCCGCAGCAGCCGCGGGAGCAGATTGGTTCTCAGTGTCAGGTATGGGTCTTAGTATTGTAAATCAATCAGGTAAGGATACCTGGCCTATCTCAACCGCTAGTTTTATCATAATGTATAAAGATCCACAGGATAAGAAGGCCAGTCAAGAAGTAATTAAGTTCTTTGATTGGGCATTCAAGAACGGACAGAAGATGAGTGAAGAACTTGACTATGTACATTTGCCAGAAAAATTACAAGCAGAGATTCGTAGTCGTGTATGGTCACAAATTAAGCACTAGTGACAACCACACTGCCTGGCGTGCTAGGCAGTCTAGTTGTTTTACAAGGTGGAGTTGCCAAAAATTTGGAGTTATATGTTCAAGCAATGGTTCAGTACGGTAACTAATTTAATAATCACAGTGGTAGCTCTATTCGGATTTAGCTTATTGATAATTCCAATTATAGGTATACTACTAGGCTTAATAAGGAAAATACTATGATGATGTGGGTAGATCCGCCAAGTGGTTGGCGTTATGGGTTTCCAAAAATTTGGAATAAAACGGTTCCTATTCAACAATGGTTACTTGACAACGGCTATCCTAAGCAAGATGTCGAGTGGGCTTCAAAACGCATGCGTTGGTGGCCTGTGGCAGAGGGAGATGAAGATGAAACAGTGGATAAGTGAATTTAGTGCCAGTTGGCGCGACCGTAATTTTGTATGTGCTGTACTTAGCTTCTTATTTGCTTATAGCATGATTGCTATACTAGGTTTACTAATACCTACAAAAATTTTCGTTGTAATACTTGCAGCAATAGCTGGCTGGCAACTTGCCAGTTGGAGCTGGGAGTTTTCACCTAAACTTAAGCGACTGCTACAACAACTAAAAATATTCACTTGACCGGCAACGGGTTTGTCTGTATAATATACGTATTGATTGGCAGACAGGCTAAAACCCAAATAAACAACGAAAAATATTCATTTGACGGGTTCTTGTAATGTCTGTATAATCATATTATTGATTCGCAAACAACCCACAAAGGAAATCAAATGGAAACTAAAATGCAAAACTACACCCCTGAGCAAGTTCAGCTTATTGTTGAGCAGTACAAAAGTGGCACTCCTGTTGAGCAGATTGCTCAGGCTCTTGGCAAAAGTACTCGTAGTATTGTTGCCAAACTTAGCCGTGAAGGTGTTTATGTGGCTAAAACTAAGGTTGCTCAGCCTCGCGTTCGTAAGAGCGATCTTGTTGAGCGCATTGCAGCTGCAGTTGGTGTTCCCAGCGAACTTTTTGAAAGCCTGGAAAAAGCCAATCTTGAAGTCCTTGAGCAGCTTGCACATAAATTTGGTGTGTAGCATTTGGGTCAGCTAGGCTGACCCTTATCTATTTTACACGTAAAGGTATTAAATGCTTAGTGAAGAAATAACAAATACATTCCAACAGTGGGAACGTGAACTTGAGCAAGATCATAATAACTACTGGAATAGTCTTAGCAAAGACGATCAACTTAAAGCATTTTGTAGCGTTATTAGTAGATTATACAAAGCTGAACTTGTAGATCGTGGAAGTTATCGCTATGCTCTCTATAATATATTTGGTTTCGGTCCAGAGAGTTACATGCAAGCACAAGTTAGCGGCTTCTTAACCTTACATAATGCTATTTGGGATGGCAAGAGTCTTAGTGAGTTAATAAATAAATTAGAACAACGTGTGCTAGAATCAATGCCTGATCGCCCAGAACAAATTAAACAAGTATTCACTAAATTTAGGAAAGATCAATGGATGTAATTAAAATTGCAATTAACTGTGATTATGGCTGCTTTGAACTTAGCGATGAAGCGTACAGTTTTATTGCTAGGAAGAAAAGTTGGCAGCACGCCTGTGACGACCATGATCATAACTATTGGATTGATGAA